>Ga0232062_1083419_pt1 | contig 47354 bp, 38 predicted proteins | sample LAC_MetaT_6_FD_165031 | JGI IMG/M metagenome (GOLD analysis project Ga0232062, IMG submission 165031) | Metatranscriptome of anaerobic ammonium oxidizing microbial communities from anammox membrane bioreactor (MBR) in UC Berkley... | ecosystem: Engineered > Bioreactor > Anaerobic > Unclassified ...
AAAGTTGCGGCGGCCGGAATAGCGGGGGTGGGATTTGAACCCACGACCTCCGGGTTATGAGCCCGACGAGCTACCAGGCTGCTCTACCCCGCAATCTGGCCAACCGTATGGCTGTTCGCAACGGGGGTCAACCTGCGGCAGGCCCGGGACGCGGTCGGCGGCGGGTTTCGTGCGCGATCGGCGGGCATCGCCGGGTGGGGCCGTGCGGCGTGTGTGTCCGGCCGTATGATCGCTCTGATGTCTTTCGACGCCCATCCGAGGCCAACCGCCGAGCCGACCAACGTGCTGCTGGTCGGCGGCGGCGGCCGTGAGCACGCGCTGGCGACAGCCCTGACCCGCTCGCCTGCCATGGGCGACCTGTGGCTCGCCACGCCGGGCAACGCGGGGCTGGCGTCGCTCGGACGCCCGATCGATTTCGTGGCGAGTAGGCGCGAGATCTACCGCCTGGTCCAGTTCTGCGACCACAAGCGCATTGGTCTGGTGGTCATCGGCCCCGAGGACCCGCTCGCCGAAGGCTGGGCGGACGCGCTTCGCGCCCCCCACCGCCGCGTGTTCGGCCCCGGCGCGGACGGCGCGCGGCTTGAGGCCGACAAGGCGTGGGCGAAGCAGTTGATGCGGGGTGCGGCCATCCCGACCGCGGAGGGGCGGGCGTTCAGTGATCCCGAGGCGGCGATCGCGTTCCTGGAGTCGCGCGACGAGCCGCAGGTCATCAAGGCGGCGGGGCTGGCGAAGGGCAAAGGCGTCGTCGTGCCCGAATCCCTCGACGAGGCCCGCGTGGCGATTGACCGGATCATGCGGCGGCGGGTCTTCGGCGAGGCCGGCCGCACGGTCGTCATCGAGGAGCGGCTGAAGGGGCGGGAGGTCTCGGTGCTCGCGCTGGCGGACGGACGGAGCATCCACGTCCTGCCGCCCTGCCAGGACCACAAGCGGCTGCTCGACGGCGATGCAGGCCCGAACACGGGCGGCATGGGGGCGTTCTGCCCGGCCGAGGAGATCGAGGACGACCTGATGGCGCGCGTCGAACGGCAGATCCTGGTGCCGACGGTCGATGCGCTACGGCGCGAGGGGATCGACTTCTGCGGCGTGCTGTATGCGGGCCTGATGCTCACGCCGGGCGGGCCGAAGGTGCTGGAGTTCAACACGCGGTTCGGCGATCCGGAGTGCCAGCCGCTGATGTCGCGGTTCCGAGGCGACCTGCTGCGAACGCTGATCGCCGCGTGCGACCGACGGCTCGACGAGGTGGACCTGGAGTGGGATCCTCGCCCGTCGGTGTGCGTTGTGCTGGCGAGCGAGGGGTACCCCGAGTCGCCCCGCACCGGCGTGCCCATCGAGGGGATGGACGATGCGGGCCAGGTCGAGGGCGTGACCGTCTATCACGCGGGGACGAAAGTCGATGAACGGGGGCGTGTCGTGACCGCCGGCGGGCGCGTGCTCGGCGTGACCGCCCTCGGCGAGACGCTGGCGGAAGCCCGAGAGCGGGCCTACGAGGCTTGCAGGCGCATCCGCTTCGAGGGCATGGTCTACCGGCGCGACATCGCGCTGCGTGCCGCGCCGGTCGAGCGGCACGTTTCGCAGGCGTAACGGGCGAGCCTCATTCCTGCCGATGCTGCGCCAGCCACGCGATCGCGTCGCGGGAGCGGGCGGCCCGGTAGAAGCGTGTCGCCACGTGATCGCGGACGACGGCGGCGGCCTCGGGCTGCGAGCCGACGGCTTCGAGAGGAGCGACGCCGATGCTGAATGATCCGAGGTCTGAGCCGTCGAGACCTCGCAGTGACAGCACGCAGATCGGCTCGAATCCTGACGGCGGTTCCGCGCCGCTGCGTCGGACTGCATCCGCGGGGACATCGCCGAGGAGCATGAGAACCGTTTCCAGCCCGTCGGCGTGCTCGTGTGCGAGCGGCGTCGGGCGGTCCCCGTCGAGCATCACCCAACCCTCGTGCGTGCGTTCGAATATGAAGGTGCTGAGTTCGATGCGGCCGACGTCCGCGGGCGGGACCGCGACCGCACGCCTCGCGATGAAGAGTTCCGGATCGATCGGGAGTGCCGAGAGCGATTCGGCGGAGACTTCGACGAAGGTCGGCCCGGCGATCGACTCGACCGCGTTCGAGTGCGGCGTGAGGACGGTCGCCTCGGCGAGCGCGATGTAGCGAGCGCCGGCGGGATCGGCAGGCTCGAGCACCAACAGCCTCCGCACGACCACCCGCCGGTCTCGTTCCTCGCCGGTCGGGGATGGCACGTCCGTCTCGATCTCGATCACGAGCAAAGGACGATCGAGCGTCGGTGAAGACAGTTCGTCCCGGAACCGAACGACGGACACGGATTCGAACGCTCGTAGCAACTCCCGCACGATCCGTGGCTCGGCCGGCGCGACGAACGGGCTTTGGATGCCCCAACGCCCTCGTACGAGCGCAAGACGCAGCGGGTTCTCGCCGGAGTCCGCGCGAACACGCGAGGCGAAGCCGTCGAAACCAGGCAACGCGCGAACGTCCCGCCATTGCATCATGCCCTGCCACGCGAGCATGGCGTGTGCATCGTCGCTGACCAGTGCGCTGGTCACTCGGCCCGATGGGCTTTCGACGCGGACCCTTCCCCTGCCGGCGAGCGTCTGGGCCGCAAGCCGCAGGCGCCACTTCTCGCCGTCCGTGCTGGCGATCGTCACGACCGGGCCGAGGTCCGCGTCGGGGATCGGGTCGCCGGCCTCGCCCGACAGCGAAGAGAGAACGCGAAGAGCCGCGCGGACACGCGCCTCGGAGGCCGGCCAGCGCGACTCCGCGCCGTTCATGCCAACGACGACGATCATCCACTCGCGACGGTGGCCATCCTGCCGGACGATGATCGGGGGCTGACCCGGCGCGTCGAGGCGGATCGACTCGACCTGCGACGGCAAGAGGCTGAGCAGGGTCACCGTCCCGCCCGGCCCGGGGGGAGACCGCAGCACGAGCACCGCCGACCCGATCAGGGCGATGCTGAGCAGGATGATGGCGTGCCTCAGGCGTCGCACGGGGGAACTCTACCGCGCAACCCCCGTGCGCGCGGTAGAGTGGCGTGGATGGCCGGCAAGCAGGGCGAAGGACGGACGGCACGAGGCACGACCTGGCGCGTGGCGGAACCTCCGCTCGTGGGCATCACCACAGACCTCTGCGAGTCCCCCGGCGGCGTGCGCGCCTTCGCGTACACGCGCTATGTCAGGGCGGTCGCCGCGGCGGGCGGCGTGCCCGTGCTGCTGCCCCCCTCGCGTGCCGCGGCCGCCGAGCACGCGCGGCGGCTCTCCGCGTTCGTGCTCACCGGGGGCGACGATCCCCGCATGGAACCATTCGGCGGCACGACGCACCCTCGCGCCACCCCCGTCCACGCCGACCGGCAGGAGTACGAGACGGCGCTCCTCGACGCCCTCGCCCAGCGGAACCGGGACAAGCCCGTCCTCGGCGTCTGCCTGGGCATGCAGATGATGGCGCTGCACGCGGGTGGTTCGCTCGATCAGCGCATGGAGGAATCGTCGCCAGCCGTCGCCGAAGCGCACTGGGACCGGACGCATGCAATCCTACCCGCGGTGAACGGTTCACCCCCCCCGCTGTTCGACGCCGTGCCGCTCCACGTCTTCAGCCGGCATCGGCAGGCCATCTCCGACTCGGGCGGGCTGCGCGTGCTGGCGCGATGCCCGGATGGGGTGATCGAGGCCGTGTGGGACCCCGAGCGCACGTTCTACGTCGGCGTGCAGTGGCACCCCGAGCGCACGGAGCAGGAGAGCGCGGGTCTGGGCGTGTTCCGTCGGCTGGTCGCCGCGTGCGGCGGATGATCGAGGTCCATTCGCCGCGAAACCTACGTACGATCGGCGACCTCCGTCAGGTTCTCCGGCGTCCACACGTCCGAGTTCGGGTCCCAGTGGTAACGGATGACTTCGCGATCCGCGCTCTGCCCGAAGACGTTGAGCCTTCCGTCCGACGCGGCGTACCCGCTCAGCCCGCCCCCGTCCGGGCGCGGCGAGCCGCCGGGGAGCACCTCGTCGAAGGAACTGACCACCCACTCGCCCTCGAACTGCGGCACCCACCAGTAGATGACGAGGTCGCCGTCCGGCCCGACCCCGGCGACGTTCAGCCCGCCCCACGGCGTGACGTAACTCGTGAGCGAGCCGACGGCGAGTTGGGGACCGGAGAAGAGGTCGGTCAGGTCGCTCACCTCCCAGTCGCCGCCGAACTGCGGCACCCACCAGGTGACGAGCACCGAGCCGGACTCGTCGGTGCCCGCGATGTTGATGCCGTCCCACGAGGTGAGGTAGATGGTCAGGCCGCCGGTGATGGCTGGCGCGCCGGTGATCGCGGAGAGATCGTCCGTGCGCCACAGCGTGAAGCCCTCGGCGTCCGCGATCCAGACCGTGTGCAGCCGGCCCGAAGCGTCCACGCCGACGATGTTGCGCGCGTTCCAACTGGTGACGTAACTCGTGATGCGGCCGACGAAGCCGGGCGTGGACATGCCTTGCGGCGCGAGGTGGTCCGTGCTGAGGTTCGCGAGCGTCCACACGAACCCGCCGTCAGGATTCACCGCTCCCGTCTGCACGAAGAGCAGGAGACTCCCGGATTCGGTGATGACTGCGATGTGCGCGATGTCCGCCGTGTCCACGAACACCGTCATCTGGCCCGTGAGCGCTTCGCCCAGCCCGGCCTCGGTCGAGAGGTTGCGGAAACTCCAGGCCCCGTCGCGCAGCACGAACAGCAGCAGGCCGTCCGCCGACACCGCCGCCGCGTAGAGCCGGTCGTCCTTCGCGTCCACGAAGAAAGCCACGTCGCCGATCAGCGCGGGCGACCCCGTCGCGGCCTGGAGGTCGCGGGCGTCCCACGATTCGCTGCCGGAGTCGATCTGCCGGTAGAGCAGCGGGCGGTCGTCCGAGTTTCTGGCGCCGACGTAATAGCGGCCGTCCGCGCCCTGCACGCCGGAGACGACCGCGCCGTTCGCGGCCAGCAGCGAGTAGATGACCGTGAGGTCGAGCGTGAGTTCGTTCGTCTCGACGCCCGCGAAGTCAACGCCGCGCGCAAGGATCGTCAGTCCCGGGCCGAGCGGTGCGCCGCTGCCGAGCACGGCGAGGATCGACCATCCATCCTCGCCGTTCTCGTCCGTGCCGAGCGTCTCGCCCTCGTCCGGGTCGCCGTTGCCGTTGAAGTCGGCCCAGAACGCGACGCGTCGGATCGAGGCCGGGTTGTCGCGCGCCTGCACCGAGAGCGTGAACGGCTGATCGCGCGTGAGCGTGAGCAGGGTGGACTGCAGCCCGTCGATGCTCGAAGGCGTTCGGGTGTTGTCGTACGCGCTGATGGTGCCGGCCGTCGCGCTGAGCGTCGCGACGCCGAGGTAGGCGCTCCCCTCGAACCTCCCGACGGCCAGTCCGGCGGGGCTTGCGCCGACAACGTGCGAGACGATCGGCGACAGGAATCCGAGGCCGCCGTCGCCCTCGAGGACGGCCACGCGGTCCGAGCCTTGCACCGCGACGAGCGCATCAGGCCTGCCGTCCACGTTCACGTCGGCGAACTCGATGGCGCCGGCCCCGTCGCCCACCTCCACGGAGATGCCCGCGGGCGAGTAGAAGCCCAACCCGTTGTTACGCCAGACCACCACTTTCCCCTCGGTGGTCGTCGCGACCGCATCCAGATCGCCGTCGCCGTCGAGGTCCGCCAGCGCGAGGCGAACGCCCAGGCCGCCGAGGTCCGCGGCGATCGACGGCCCGATGAAGTCCATGCCGCCGTTGTTGCGGAGCCACTGCAGCGCCGCCCCGCCCGTCGAGGTCACCATGGCGATGTCGAGGTCGCCGTCCTCGTCGAGGTCGCCGAGCCGGATCGAGACCGGGTTCCCCGGCACGGCGATCGAGACCGGCGCGCCGAACGATCCGCTTCCGTCGTTGATGAGCACGTCGATCGCCGACGCCGTCGAGCTCGCGACCACGAGGTCCGGCACACCGTCGCCGTCCATGTCGCCGATGCGAACCTCCTGCGGCCCGTCGGACGTTGCGAAGACGCCGTCCGCGGCGAACCCGCCCGCGCCGTCGCCGATGAAGATCGCCACCGTGTTGTCCTGGTTGAGGCTGACCGCGAGATCGGCATGGCCGTCGCCGTTCAGATCGCCGATCGCGACGAAGACGGGCCTGCCGCCGGTCGCGAACGTCGGGCCGGCCAGGAAGTGGCCCAGCCCGTCGGAGAAGTAGACGCGAACGGTGCCGTCCTCGGGAAACGCCGCCACCAGGTCGTCGCGACCGTCGCCGTCGAGGTCCGCGGCGGCCATCGCTGCGCCGACCGGCGCGCCCGTCACAGAGTCCCTCCGGGAGGCGAACTCGCCGTCTCCCGTGCCGAAGAGCACCGTGAGAGTGTCGCTCTCCTCATTGACGACCACCACGTCGAGCGTTCCATCCTCGTCCATGTCCTTCAGCGTCACTCCACGCGGCGCCTGCCCGATCAAGAACCCCGGCGCGGACGTGAAGTCGCCGTTGCCCAGCCCGAACCCGACCTGAACGTTGTTCGCGTCGGCGTTCCCGGTGATGAAGTCGAGGCGGCCGTCGCCGTCGAGATCGGCCAGCGCGACGGATCGCGGCCTGGCCCCCACGGACACCAGGAATCCCGGGTTCGTCAGCACGCCGGAGCCGTCGTTGAGCCGGGCCGTGACGGCGTCGTCATCGGCGGCCGCGACGACGACGTCGAGGTGGCCGTCGCCGTTCACATCGCCGAGCGCCACGTCCTCTGGGTTGTCGCCGACGAGGTACAGGACCGGCGCGGCGAACGTGCCCGTGCCGTCGTTGATGAATACGCGGACGGCGTCATCGCCCGAGGCGGCGACGACGAGGTCCGGCGCGCCGTTGCCCGTAAGATCACCGACCGCGACAGCCCGCGGCGAGGTTCCGCCGGCCAGGAGCGTCACAGGCCCGAATCCCCCTGCCCCATCGCCGAGGTACACGCCGACGAAGTTGAGCAGGAAGTTCGTCGTCACGAGATCGAGGGCGCCGTCGCCGTTCAGGTCGGCGAGCGCCAGCCCGACCGGCCCTCCGTTGCCGGCCACGCGCGTCGCGTCGCCGAACGTCCCGTCGCCGTTGCCGAGGAAGATGGCGATCGAGTTGTTGCCGAACTCGGTGGCGACAAGGTCGAGGTTGCCGTCGCCGTTCACGTCGCCCGATACGACGCGCGACACCGATCCGAGCGCGTCCAGCGTCTGCGCGTGCGTGAACGAGCCGTCGCCGCGTCCGAGCAGCACCGTTACGGTGCTCGAATCAAAGTCGGCCGTGGCCGCGTCGAGGATGCCGTCGTCGTCGAAGTCCGCGACGACAAGCCCGGTCGGCGCTTCGCCCACGGGCGTGGTCGGCGCGTCGTACACGATCGCGAGCAGCACCCGTGATTCGAGCGATTCGTGCCGGCACGGGTCGCCGACAGGGCGTTCGGGACGAGAGCGGACACCGATGCTGGGCTTGTTCATCGCGGAATCCTGCCTGTGCGCGCGGCCACCCGGCCGGACCAAGTCTATCGGCAGGCCGGGGCAGGATCGTCCACAGACACGAACCGGCTACGAACGGAGGCCCACGAGCAGGTCCTCGACGACCTGCTTCGCGTCGCCGAAGAGCATCCGCGTGTTCTCGCGGTAGAAGAGCGGGTTGTCGACGCCCGCGTAGCCGGTCGCCATGCCGCGTTTCATCACGATCACCGTACGGGCCTTCCAGACCTCGAGCACCGGCATCCCGGCGATCGGGCTTCCGGGGTCGTCCTGGGCCGCGGGGTTCACGATGTCGTTCGCCCCGATCACCAGCACGACGTCCGTCTCGGGAAAGTCCGGGTTGATCTCCTCCATCTCGAGCACGCCGTCGTACGGCACGCCCGCCTCGGCGAGCAGCACGTTCATGTGCCCGGGCAGCCTCCCCGCAACCGGGTGAATCGCGAAACGCACGCGGACGCCCGCGGATTCCAGCACCCGAACGCACTCCGCCAGCACGTGCTGCGCCTGCGCGACGGCCATGCCGTAGCCCGGCACGATCACCACGCTCCGGGCGGAGCGCAGCAGCGAGACGGCCGCCGGGGCGTCGATCGGCGAGACTTCGCCCGCGGGAGTCGCGCCGGCGGGGGCGCCGCCACCCTCCGTCCCGAATCCACCGAGGATGACACTGATGAACGATCGGTTCATGCCGCGGCACATGATATAACTCAGGATCGCGCCGCTGCTGCCCACCAGTGCACCGGTCACGATGAGCAGGTCGTTCTCCAGCATGAACCCCGCCGCCGACGCCGCCCAGCCCGAGTAACTGTTGAGCATCGAGACGACGACGGGCATGTCCGCGCCGCCGATCGCGGCGACGAGGTGCGTGCCCAGCACGCCGGTGATCGCGGTGGCGATGAGCAACTCGACCATGCCCGCTTCGCCGGTGGCCATGCCGTAGCGGACGCCCAGCACGATCGTCGCCAGCAGCATGGCCGCGTTGGCGGCGTGGCGGGCGGGCAGGATCAAGGGCTTGCCGCTCACGAGGCCCTGCAACTTCAGGAACGCCACCACGGAGCCGGTGAACGTGATCGACCCGATGCACGCCCCGAGATACACCTCGACGCGATGCACGACCTCCCCCGAACCCGCGAGCGCGGCGTGCGGCTCGACGTGTCCCGCCACCGCCACCAGCACCGCCGCAAGCCCGACGAAACTGTGCAGGATCGCGACGAGTTGCGGCATGGCGGTCATGCGGACCCGCGCCGCGACCACGGCGCCGACGATCACCGCCGGGACCATCGCGCCGGCGAGCAGGGCGTAATCGCCCACTCGCTCGCCGAGCGTCGTGGCGATCAGGGCCAGCGCCATGCCCGCGATGCCGCACGCCACGCCGCGCCGGGCGGTCTCCGGGCGCGACAGCCCGCCGAGTGCAAGGATAAAGAGCGCGCTGGCCGCGATGTAGGACGCCGTCACCATGCTCTGCGGCATCACGCGCGGTGCCCTCCGGCGGGGGCGTGCCTGCGGAACATGGCGAGCATCCGGCGCGTGACGAGGAACCCGCCGGCGACGTTGACCGTGGCGACGAGAACGGCGACCATCCCCAACAGCGCCGGCAGCCCACGGTCGTGGCCCGTCAGGTGCAGCATCCCGCCGATGACGATGATGCCGCTGATCGCGTTCGTGATGCTCATCAGCGGCGTGTGCAGCGCGGGCGTGACGTTCCACACCACCAGCCACCCGACGAAGCACGCCAGCACGAACACCGTCATGTGCGAGAGCAACGCCGGCGGCGCGGTCAGGCCCACCACGAGCAACAGCACGCCCGCCAGCCCGAGCCAGAACGCCCTCTGCCACGAGCGGGGCCTCTTCGCCCCTGCCGCGGGCGCGGCCGCCTGCTGCGCCGGCTCAGCCCGCTCGCGCCCCGTGGCCACGACCGGCTCCGCTTCGGGCTTCGGCGGAGGCCACGTGATCTCGCCCCGGTGCGCGACCAGCGCGCCCCGCACGACCTCGTCGCCCACGTCCGGCTCCAGGTCCGCGCCCAGCGACTCGACGAGGTGCATCACCATCGTCGCGTACAACTGGCTCGACTGGCTCGCCATCCGGCTCGGCAGGTCCGTGAACCCGATGATCGTCACGCCCTTGTGCTCGACGACCTCGTCCGGCCGCGTGAGCGCGCAGTTCCCGCCCTGCTCTGCCGCCAGGTCCACAACGACCGAGCCGGGCCTCATGCTCTCGACCATGCCCGCGGTGACGAGCACGGGCGCACGCTTGCCCGGGATAAGCGCGGTCGTGACGATCACGTCCACGTCCATCGCCTGGGCCGCGAACAGCGCCATCTCCGCCTCGATGTAGGCCTTCGACATCTCCTTGCCGTAGCCCCCGCCGCCCTCGCCCTCCTCCTCGACTCGCAGTTCGAGAAACTCCGCGCCCATGCTGCGGACCTGGTCGCGCGTCGCCGCACGCGTGTCGAACGCGCGCACGATCGCCCCGAGGCTTCGGGCCGTCCCGATGGCGGACAACCCCGCCACGCCGGCCCCGATGACGAGCACCTTGGCCGGATCGACCCGCCCGGCGGCTGTCATCTGCCCCGCGAAGAACCGCGGCAGGTGGTGGGCGGCCTCGACGACCGCCCTGTACCCGGCCACGTTGGCCATCGCGCTGAGCGCGTCCATCTTCTGCGCCCGCGTGATGCGCGGCACGCAGTCCATGGCGAGGACGGTCGCCCGCCGCGCCGCCAGCCGCTCCAGCAACTCCCGATTCTGCCCCGGCCAGACGAAGCAGATCAGCCGTCCGCCCTCGCGGATCAGGTCCGCCTCGTGGACGCCTGACGCGGGGTGCTCCTCGGGCGCGCGCACCTTCGCGACCAGGTCCGCGCGGCGCCAGAGGTCGCGGGCGTCATCGACAATCTCCGCGCCGGCCTCGACGTACGCCGCGTCGGAGCAGCCCGCGGACTCACCCGCCCCACGCTCGACCAGCACGCCGAACCCGGCCTTGCGGTACCGCATCACCGTCTGCGGCGTGGCGGCGACCCGGCGCTCGCCTCGATGCACTTCCTTCGGGATGCCGACATGCACGATCCGCTTCTCCGATCGAGTAGCCCGCCCGGGCCGGGAGGCGGAAGGATACTGTGCCCGCCGCGCCGCGTCTCACCCGGCCATCGCGGCCTGCACGCGCCCCCACTGCTCGGCGATCCGCCTCGCGGAAACCGGCTGCGCCGTGCCAAGCCCCTGCGCGAACACCGACACCCGGAGTTCCTCGACCATCCACCTGTAGGCGTCGAGTTCGGCCCGCGCCGCGGGCGGGCAGGCGTCCAATCGCCCGAGCGTGTCGAGGTACCGCCACCACGCCGGCGCGACCGTGTCGAGTGCGGCCCGCTCGCCGCCGGCGCGCCCTTCCGCGAGACGACCCAGCCGAGCCTCCAGCGCCCCGAGGTAGCGCGGATAGTGCCGCAGCCGGTCGCCCGGCGCGGATGCGAGAAACCCGGCGGGAAGCAGGTGCCCCAACTGGGAGGTGATGTCCTCGCCCGACTCGTCGTGCAGCAGGTCCGGATTGGCCTCGATCAGCAGACGCACTCGCTGCACGGCTCCGAGCGTCCTCTCCGCGACGCCAGAAGCCTCCACGAGCGCGGGCGAGAGCCGACCCCACGTTTCCGCCGCGGCACGCTCGAACGCCGCGGAGGTGCGGATCGACGTGAGCGCCGCAGGGCAGGCTCGCTCGACGGCCATCAAGGCCAGGTCGTCGTGCAGCGCGTCCGCCTTCCCCAGCGGGGCGTACAGCAGCCTCAGCCGTTCGATGCCCGGCAGGTGCCCGATGAGCGCTCGCAACTCACCATCGAGCCGAACGCGGAGGAGCCGCCGAACGCCGATCGGCCACGCCGCTTCCGCCTCGTCGCGCGTGGCGAACAGCCGGATCGCCGCGGTGTGTCCTTCCTCGGTGAGCGCCGGCGATGCGCGCACACTCGCGCCCCCGAGCAGAATCACCACGCTCTCCGGAGGTTCCCCGATCGTCCAGTCGGCGATCGGAGCACGGTTGTACTCGCACTGGACGGCACGGAGCGCACGCGCCAGATCGCCGCGGATCGACGCACGCACGGCAGCGACGCCGCGCCCCGAAGCCACCGCACGCCCATCCTCGTCTACCACCACAACACGCGCCCGCAGGTGCTCCGGCACGGCGTCCGGGGCGAAGTCGTCGGCACGCACCGTCACGCCTCGCGTACGGCTGATGAACGCCGCGAGTCCCTCGGCCAGCGGGCGAGAACGATCGGGCGACGACGCCAGGAACGAATCCGCGATATCGGGCGCGGGGCCGAGCGAACGCCGTGCCGTCCGCGGGAGCGTCCTTACGAGCGCGACGGCCGCGTCGCGCACATGTCCCGGCACGGCCCAGTCAACTGCCGACTGCGTAAGCGACCACGCCGCGCCGAGCGGCACGGTCAAGGTCACGCCGTCCGTCTCCGCCCCGGGATCGTGCGCGTACGCGATGGGCAGGTCCACGCCGTCAACGCGCACCGTGTCGGGGAACGACGCCGCCGACGCCGCGTCCGCGAGCGGTCCGGCGAGTTCACGCTCGTCGAGGAAGAGCAGAGACGGGTTGTCGCGCTCGGCCCGCAGACGCCACGCCTCGAACGCGCGCCCGGTCCAGACGCCCGCCGGGAGCCTGCGATCGAAGAACTCGAATCGGCGTTGGACCTGCGCCACGCTCTCATCCCGGCGGAGTTTCGCGCCCAGCGTGCGCACCCGCTCGACCACGCCCCGGTTGTGCCGCTCGAACCCGGCGTCGCTCGCGTGCCCGCCCTCGACCAGCGCGTGGTGGATGAAGAGCGCGCGGGCCTCCGCCTGATTCACGCCCCCGAAATCGACCCGACGCCGATCGACCACCGGCAACCCCAGCAGCGAGACCGTCTCGAACGCGATCGCACGCTCTCGCCTCGCGTCCCACCGCGGCTCGGAGAACGTCCGCGACAGCAGGTGCGACCCGAGCCGCTCCAGCCACGACGCCCGCACGGGCGCGACCATCCGCGCGTAGAGGCGCGTCGTCTGCACCAGTTCGGCCGCGACGATCCAGGGCGGGTCGCGCCCGTGCAGCACGGAGCCGGGGTGGATCCTGAACTTCGCCCCGCTCGGCCCCTCGTACTCGTGCCGCTCCCGGAGCCGGCCCGCGTGCACCAGCAGCCCCGTGAGCAGCGCGCGGTGCACACGGTCCTCGTGCGGCGGTGAAGCGTTGACCCTCATCCCGAGTTCGGTCGCCATCGCGTGCAACTGGTGATGCACGTCCTGCCACTCGCGCATCCGCGCGTGCGACAGGAACCGCTCCCGGCACCAGCCCTGCAGGCCCCGGCGCGACATCTCCCGCGCGGCCTTGTGGAACTCCTCCCACACGCGCACCAGCGTCAGATAATCCGAGCGAGGATCGGCGATCGCCCGGTGGGCCGCGTCCGCCTCGTCGCGTTTGTCGATCGGCCTGTCGCGTGGATCGCGCACCGACAGGCCCGCGACAATGATCAGCCCCTCGCGAAGCGATCCCTCGCGCTCCGCCGCCAGCAGCATCCGCCCGAGCCGCGGATCGACCGGCAGCCTCGCGAGCCGCCGGCCGATCTCGGTCAGCCCGCCGTCCGGCCCCATCGCGCCCAGTTCGACCAGCGTGTCGCGTCCGTCGCGGATCATGCGCGCCGAAGGCGCCTCGACGAACGGGAAGCGCTCGACCTCGCCCAGCCGCAGCGCGGCCATCTGCAGGATGACCCCCGCGAGGTTCGTCCGCAGGATCTCGGGGTCGGTGAACCGGGGCCGCGAGTCGTAGTCGCTCTCGCTGTACAAGCGAACGCAGATGCCCTCGCGCACGCGTCCGCACCGCCCGGCGCGCTGGTCCGCGGACGCCCGCGAGATCGGCTCGACCTCCAGCCGCTGGATGCGCGAGCGCGGGCTGTAGCGGTTGATCCGCGCGACGCCCGTATCGATCACGAACCGGACTCCCGGCACTGTGAGCGACGTCTCGGCCACGTTCGTCGCCAGGATGACGCGCCGCCCGTCGTGCGCTCGGAACACGCGGTCCTGCTCCTCCGTCGAGAGCCTCGCGTAGAGCGGGAGCACCTCCCGCGCGTCCGCGCCCGGCGCGGCACGCAACGCCTCGGCCGCCTCGCGGATCTCGCGCTCTCCCGGAAGGAACACGAGCACGTCGCCGGGGCCTTCGGCCTCGAGGCCGAGCAGTTCGGCAACGATCGCGTCGCCCATCGACGCGTCCGCGGCATCCGGCGGCGCGTGGCGGACCTCGACCGGGTAGGTCCGCCCAGAGACCTCGATGATCGGACACCCGCCGAAATGGCGGCTGAAGCGATCGGGATCGATCGTGGCCGACGTCACGATGACCTTCAGGTCGTGCCGCTTGGGCAGCAGTTGACGCAGGTACCCGAGCAGGAAATCGACGTTCAGGCTCCGCTCGTGAGCCTCGTCGATGATGATGGTGTCATAGGCGAGCAGCCTGCGGTCGCTCTGCGTCTCGGCGAGCAGCACGCCGTCCGTCATCACCTTGATCAGCGTGTCGTGCGAGGTGCGGTCGTTGAACCGGACCTTGTAGCCGACCGCGCGCCCGAGCGGCACGCGCAGTTCCGCCGCCACCCGCGCCGCGATGCTCCGGGCGGCGACGCGGCGCGGCTGCGTGTGCGCGATCATGCCCGTCGCGCCGCGCCCCAGTTCGAGGCAGAACTTGGGCAGTTGCGTGCTCTTGCCCGAGCCTGTCTCGCCGCACACAACCACCACCTGATGCTCGCGGATCGCGGCGAGGATTCGCTCCCGCTCGCCGACAATCGGCAGGCCGGGCGGGCAGTCGATGTCGCGGATGCGGCCCGCCCGGGCCGCGGCACGCTGCGCCGACCGCTCGGCCTGCGCGTGGAGGGAGCGGATCTCGTCGTTTCGCCCCGCATGGTCCGCCGCCCGCAGCCGACGCGCGATCCGCTCCCGATCCGTCGCCATGCACGCCGGGAGCAGCCGCCTCACGTTGTCCACGGCATCGGACACGGGCAATCGTTGGCGGGCCACGTCGCTGGGTCAGCACGTCACCGAGACACCCAGTCCGGCCAGGCTCACGCCGACGTCCTCCGCCTTCGGCAGCGACGGTATCGCGCCCGCCCGAGTGGCCGCGAGCGCGCCGGCGACGCATCCCGCCCGAACCGCCTCCTCGGCCGATCGCCCCGCGGCCAGCCACGCCGCGACCGCTCCGCAGAACGCGTCCCCCGCCGCGGTCGAGTCCACGGCGCGCACCGGGATCGACGGCACGCGCAGCGACGCATCCTTCGTGGCCAGGCACGCGCCCTCCGGACCGGCCGTGACCACCACGGCCGCCGATCCGAGGCGAAGCGCATTGCGAGCCAGCGCCTGAGGATCGTCATCTTCCTCGCCATCCGTCAGCAGCGCTGCCTCGCCGCGATTCGCGATGAGCAGGTCGGTCTGCCGGAGCATTTCCTCGGGCACGGCAGCCGCGGGCGCAGCGTTCAGCGCCACCCGCCGCCCCGCGCCGCGCGCGATGCGGATCGCGGTCGCCACGGTCTCGAACGGCGTTTCGAGCTGCACCAGCAGCACGGCCGCCGAACGCACCAGCCCAGCGACCGTCTCGACGTCGTCGGGAGTCAGCCGCGCGTTCGCCCCCGGCGCGACGACGATCGTGTTCTCGCCGGTCCGCTCGTCCACGAGTATGACGCCGACGCCGGTCGCTGTGCCGGCCGTGGCGCGGATCGCCGTGGCGTCGACGCCCTCGCGAACGAGCAATGCCCGGAGTGTCTGGCCGTAGTCGTCCGCGCCGATGCGCCCGACCATCGACACCCGCGCTCCCATCCGCGCCGCGGCGACGGCCTGATTCGCCCCCTTCCCTCCCGGAAAAGTCTCGAACGGACCGCCCAGGATCGTCTCCCCCGGCGCGGGCAGGCGCGGCGTGCGCACCACAAGATCCATGTTGATCGAGCCGACGACGCAGACGGTCCCGCTCACGGTCGCGCTCCTTCGGTGTCGTGCGTGCCGGAAGTCCGATGCACGGTCGCCCAGACCTCCCGCTTCGCGTCGAGATCGCGCCACTCCTTGCGCCCCATGACCAGGTCCGCCATGACGGTCGCGATCTCGCGCGGACGCATGACGAAGCGCACGCGCGACCACTCGATCGGCCGGCCTCTGAAGGCGGCCCCTCGCGCCCACTCGGGCGGATCCGCCGACTCCGCTGAGAGCCAACCGGTGTCGCGAAGATGCGGCGGAGCATCGGCCGGCGCACCCCCGGCGGGCCAATCGCCGCATTCGCCCGTGAGATTGGTCTTGGCCGCGAGGGCGACCGGGCCGGGAAGTTTGAGCGTGACATTCGCGCGCTCGCCGTCCCACTCGACGAGGCGGATGACGAACGGGTGGGTGCAGGCCCCGCCCGACTCGCGCGCCATGCGATGCCCGGCCCAGTCCGGCAGATGCTCGCCGGACTTCGTGGACTCGCGGAAGAAGGCGTGGGCAAGGACAGATGATGCCCCCTCCACGCTGAGCGAGCCCCAGACCGGCGGGATATCGCCGGCGTCACCCTCAGATGAGCCGAGCCTGAGGAACTGCAGATACTCCTCAGCGCGCCGCACACGCTGCGTGTTCGTCATGCCGCTGTGCGGGAGCAGGAGGAACGACTTCTCGACCGCGTCCTCGACTCTCGCCCCATCCCAGGGGTCGCGTGCGGCGAGGATCAACTCGACACTGTCATCGACGATGAATCCCTGATGCACTCTGTTCAGAATCACGAGAAGTTCTTTCCCCGCGAAAGGAACGCCGACGAATCGCGAGGCGACGAACGGCCTGCGGACTTCCTCAAACCACTGCTCGGAGGTCATCCAGTCGCCGGTGGGGTACTTCCGGCAGGCGGTCAGTCTCGGAGTTAGCCGCTGGACGCTCCACGGCGAGTCCGCGATGACGGATCGCACTCCGGTTCCGACGTTCAAACCGAGACGGAGCGCCCCCTGGAAACCGGGAGCAAGGTCGCGAAGTCCGTCCGCGGTCACGTCAAGACGCACTCCGTCCTCGCCGCCGAGGAGCGCATAACGCTCGATCGTCTCGACCACTCCGAACCGCCGCGCAACGATGACTTCGGGATCACCGTTCGGGGCTTCATCAACTGTGATTCTGTGGCGTCGCACGGTCGGGCCTCGCACCCCAGGCGCAACTCCACGAGCGGCGTTCCAGCTTGCCCCGCAGCCGCCGGCCCTGCCCGCAGGCCGATCACGCTGCCGGATCGCGAGTCAATCTCGATCCCGCAATCACCGCGGCACAGCCGGACCGCACCTCCGTTCGTCGCGACGGTCGCCCGTTCGATCACGCGATAGGTCTTCGATGCTGGATCGATGGGAGCGTGCCCGAAGGGCGGAACCGCTTCAACCATTGCCGACCCGCCATCGGGAACGTTGAGGTTGATCGTCGCGGGCCACCCGAGTGCGTTCATCGCAAACTCAGCTTCGTCCGGCAGCGAGATTCTGCGAGAGAGCAACTCATCGCAACGTCCCAGGACTTCCTCCGCCAGCCAGTCAGCCTTGTTCTCCTGCGCTTCGGCGATCGCGCCGCAGAGCCCCTCGCACTCGTGGTTGTCGTGGTGCTGCGCCGCCAGCAGCTCGCGCCAGGCCTCGTCCAGCTCCCACGATGGGTAGACGTCCCAAGAGGCGTAGGGGCGGCCGAACGCGCCGAGCGCGGATGCCAAAGCCTCCCCCGCAACGATCGTGCGCTCGACCTCCTTGCTCCGCATCGGGTGCCGATCCCCGTTCTTCCCCAGCGTCATCCCGTGCCACACGTCGTCCATCGTGTACGCGCGCACGGGCGGATCGACGCCGGGCGAGTCGCCCAACTCCGCGATCAGTTCGCCGCACGTCCGCGGCCGCAGTTCGAAACGCGGATCCGCGAACAACTCCCTCAGCCTCGGCAGCAGCACCTCGCTGCGGCACATCCAGTCCCGGCTCGGCATCAACTCCAACCACTGCACGATCGCCGGCGCGTCCAACTCCCGGATCAGCCCCTGCTCCAGCAGCCCGTCGAAGTCCTCCGGCCACTGGTGCACGTTGAGTTCGTTGCGCGGCAGCGTGGGCAGGCGCGTGCCGTCCACGCCCTCCCACAGGATCAGGCTCGCTCGCTCGCGCGGCACCTCCGGCGTGTGCCACGTCCACTGGAAGAACAGGTTCGCCCCCGTGAACCCGCACGACGCCAGCACCTGCGGCAACTGCGGGAAGAAGTAGAACTCCTCCTCCCAGAACGTCCGCGGGCGCACGCCCAGCAGCCGCAGCACGCTCCGCACCCCGAACGTGAACTGCCGCACGTTGCTCTCGCCGCCCTGAAACAGGCCGTAGGGCTGCCCGTAGGAACACCCGACCGGCTCGATCGTCCCGGCCCGCACCGCCTCGCGCAGGTCGGCGAGCGCATCGGGGGACTCGGCCGCCATCTTTTCGTACCCGACGCCGTCGAAGTTCACGCACCCGCGCGCCCCCGTCTCGCGGCACAGGCGCAGCATGTCCCGCACCGACCCCGGCAGCACGTCGTACCCCCACAGCCACTGCATGTCCACCCAGTGCATGTGGTTGCCGAAGGTGTAATAGAGCGGTCTCCGGTCCACCTGCTCGCCTCCAGTGCCCTCGCGTCCAAGCCTCCCATCCGCGGGAGCAGCGTAACGCGGCGCAGACGGATCGTCCGGACCGAACACTTTCCTTCCGGAATGGCGAGGCGGGGAATACCCTTTGAGTACCGCTGCCGAATCCCACGATGGCAACTGGCTCGAACCCGACCCGCGAGATACCATGGGAGGAGGTGGGTAAGCGGGTTGCCCCGTGCGGGGCGCGTTCCACCACAACTCTCAGGAGAGGGACAAGACATGAACAGGATCATGGCCGCGATTGCGGTCGCGGGTGCGGCTGCCACGGCTTCCGCGCAGACCCAGCCGTACTACATCACCGACGGCGACGCCAGCACGATGTTCATCGTGCAGAACGGCTCGCTCCAGGCCACGAAAGCGACGTACAACCTCGGGTACCCGATCGCCGTCCGCAACACCATCTGGCTCGGCCACCGCGACGATGCCGGTGCGTTTGAGTACGACCTGTTCGGCGACGCGACGGGCGGCTCTTCGGCCGGCGGGAACGGCTTCTCGCAGTTGCTCGACGGCGCCACCGGCATCGCCAACAACTACGGCATCGAGTGCTGCGGCGGCCCGAACTCCGTCACGATCGCCGATCCCGACTGGTCAAACCAGAAGGTGCTCTTCAACCTCCCCGGCGGCGCCGAGGGCGTCGGCATTGCCTACGCCACCTCCACGAACACCCTCTTCGCCATGTTCTTCTTTGAGATGACGGTCAACGAGTACGACCTCAACGGCACCCTCCTCAACCGCTGGAACTACCAGGATCAGTTCGAGGCCGCGCTCGCCTACGAGGCCTCCACCAACACCCTGTGGACCGCCCAGAACTCCGGCAACATCATCCGCCAGTACGCCCTCGATGGGACTCCGCTCCAGACCATCACCGTCGCCGGCCTCGGCAACTTCGGCAACATCTGGGGCGGCGAGATGCAGATTCCTGCTCCCGGCTCGCTGGCCCTCGTCGCGGCAGGCGGCCTGATGTTCCGTCGGCGCCGCTGATCGCCCCGGCGACTTCAACGCTGATCCAGGGCCTATCCCGCGCGGGTAGGCCCTTTCTTGTTGGTGGGTGCCGGAGCGCCAGACTCTCGCACACGAACCGGCCAGGTTTCGCCTAGACTGCCCTCCTGTCAGACCGCAACCCTTCCGGCCAGCCCGGAAACCCTAACCCTCGCACGCTCGCAGCCCACGTCGGAGACGCCCGTTGAGCCGATCGACACCCATCCCCGCCGCGGACCTGAGCGAACTCGCCTCCGTCCGCGGCCTGCGGGCCATCGTCGAGACCACCAAGCCGCGCATCACCCGGCTCGTGACCATCACCTCGCTCGTCGGCTTCGGGATGGCGGCCCTGGAGCGCTACGCCGCCGGGCACCGCTGGGCCTTCGGCGAACTCGCCGTGCTCGTGCTGGGCACCACGCTCGGCACGGCCCTTTCGGCCGCGGGCGCGAACGCGCTGAACCAGTGGATGGAGCGCGACCGCGATGCGATGATGCGGCGCACCGCGACCCGTCCGCTGCCCGAGGGGCGCCTCACGCCATCGTCCGTCCGCGCGGCCGGCCTGGCGCTGTCGCTGCTCGGCGTGCTCACGCTGCTGCTGCTCGCCGGGGTCGTGCCCGCGTTGGTCTCGCTCGCGTGCGTTGCCCTGTACGTCTGGGTGTACACGCCGTCGAAGCCCATCACCGCGGCGTCGACGCTGATCGGCGCGGTGCCGGGCGCGCTCCCGCCGCTCATCGGCTGGTCGGCCGTCTCGGCGACCCCCGGCCTCGCCTCTCTCGTCGAGCCGGGTGCGCTCGTCCTCTTCGCCATCATGTTCGTCTGGCAACTCCCCCACTTCCTCGCCATCGGATGGATGTACCGCGAGGATTACGCCCGCGGCGGGTACCGCGTCCTGCCCGCCCTCGAACGCGGCGAGCACCGCACCGCCGTGGCCGTCGGACTGACCGCCCCGCTCCTCGTCGCGCTCACGCTCGCGCCCGCCTGGGCGATGCCGACGCTGCTCGGCCCGGCCTACACGGCCGCCGCGCTCGTCACCGGCGGCGCGTTCCTCATGCTCTGCGCCCGTCTCGCCGCCGCGCGCAGGCGCGAACTCGCGCGACCGGTCTTCATCGCGTCGATCGTGCACCTGCCGATCCTGCTGTGCGCGATGGTCGCGGACGGCATGGCCCACGCCCTCCTCTGATGCCACACGACGCCGAAGCGAGCGTCGATGCTCCGATCGCCGTCAGCACGAACGGCCTGCGCCGCGTGTACCGGAGTTCGCGCCGCCGACCGCCGCGCACCGCGCTCGACGGCGTGTCGCTGGCCGCCCGGGCGGGCGAGTGGGTCGCCCTGCTCGGGCCTAACGGCTCCGGCAAGTCCACGCTCATGCGGCTCGTCGGCACGGCCGATCGCCCGGACGACGGCACGCTTGAATCCTTCGGACACGTCATCGTCGGCGATCGGTCCGAGCCCGGCAAGATCCGTCGGTACCGCGCCGGTCTCGGCGTGGTCTTCCAGTCCCCCGGCCTCGACCGGCTGCTCACCGTCCGCGAGAACCTGCTCGCGCAGGCCTCGCTCTTCGGGCTTCCCGGCCGCGACGCGTCCGATCGCATCGCGCGCGCCGCAGAGCGCTTCGACCTCGCCGACCGTCTCGACGACCGCGTCGGCTCGCTCTCCGGCGGCCTGGCGCGACGCGCCGACCTCGCCCGCGCCCTCCTGCACCGGCCGACGATCCTGCTGCTCGACGAGCCGACGGCCGGGCTTGACCACGACGCTCGCACCCGGTTTCTCGACGCCATCGCCGAGTTGCGCCGCGAGGCCGCCGATGCTGGACGGCCCCTGACGGTGCTGATGTCCACGCACCTGATGGACGAGGCCGAGCGCGCCGACCGCGTCGTGATGATGCACCGGGGCCGCGTTGTCGCGGACGGCCCGCCCGCCGGGCTGCGCGCCGCGCTCGGCGGCTCGACCATCCGAACGACCGATCCCGACGCCGTAACCCGAATCGAACGGCTCGGCCTCCGCGTCTCTCGGACGCCCGGGGGCGGGGGCGTGGGACACACGGACGATCGCGAGGCGCTCGCCGGAGCGGCGACGGAACTCGCCCGGCTCGGCCTGCCGTTCGAGTTCTCCCCGCCGACGCTCGGCGACGCCTACCTCGCCGCCACGGGCAGCCCGCTCGGCAAAGGGAACTCACCGTGATCGCGGCCGGGTTCCATCCATTCGTCCGCCTGACCGCGCGCGAACTCGTGCGCTTCGTGCGCCAACCCTCGCGGATCGTCGCGACGCTCGGCACGCCCGTTCTGCTCTGGCTCCTGCTCGGCAGCGGGTTCGCCGGTTCGTTCGCCCCCCCCTCGGGGCACGCCGCGACGACCTACGCTGCCTTCCTGCTGCCCGGCGTGCTCACCGTCTCCGTGATGTTCACGGCGATCCTCGGCGCGATCTCGCTGATCGACGATCGGCACGCGGGATTCCTCCAGTCCGTGCTCGTCAGCCCCGCACCGCGATGGGTCGCCTGGGGGTCGAAACTCGCGGGCGCAGCCGCCGTCGCGACGGCGCAGGCCGCGCTGCTGCTGCCCGCCGCCGCGATCCTGGGACTGCCCGCCGGCGCGATCGGCTATCTCGGCGCCCTCGCCGCGCTCGCGTGCATCGCCGCGGGCGTGGCGGGTCTCGGTCTGGCACTCGCCTGGCGCGTGGACTCGGTGCAGGGTTTCCACGGCGTGATGAACCTGCTGCTCATGCCCATGTGGCTGCTCTCCGGCTCGATCTTCCCGCTCGAGGGCGCGAGCGGCTGGCTGCGCGTCGTGATGCTCGCCAACCCGATGACGTGGCCCACGCGGGCCTTGCACGCCTCGCTCGCCGGTGCCTTCGATCCGATCGCCTGGGGCGCTACGATCCTCTTTGCCGCCGCCGGTATCGCTCTCGCCGCGTCGACCATCGGCTCGCGGCGCTGACTCGGGAGGCCGACATGCCCAGGTGGTTCGCCCCGTTGCTGATCGTCGCGGTTGTCGGGCTGGCGTTGTCCGTGTCGGCCGCGCTCATGCTCCGGGCCAAGCAGGCCGAGAAGGCCGCAGAGGCTCTCCGGCTCGCGCAGGAGCGGGCGCAACTCTCGTCCAGCGCGCAACTGGACACCCGACGAGCGTCGCTGGAGCAACTGCTCAGGCCGATCCCCGAGCCGCTGGGCGACCTGCGCGTCCCCGAGTTCAGCCTCGTCGATCAGGACGGAAGCCCCGTCGATCAGTCGATCTTCGACGGCCGGATCACGGTGCTGAGTTTCGTCTTCACGCACTGCGTGCTCGTCTGCCCGATGCTCACCGGGCGCATGTACGAGCAATACGAGCATCTCGCGGGCACGAACGTCCAGTTTGTCTCCATCAGCGTCGATCCGGCGAACGACACGCCGCAGCGGCTGCGCGAGTACGCCGCCGCGTTCGGGGTGGATCACGCTCGCTGGCGGTTCCTCACCGGCGACGCCGAGACCATCCGACGCATCGCCTCCGAAAGCCTCAAGTTCGACATCTCCGATGACCCGGAGGAGTCAAACCGCATCGCCCTCCCCAGCGGCCAGACCATGGCCAACATCCGCCACCCGGACCGGATGATCCTCGTCGGGCCGGACCGTCGCCTGATCGGCCTGTACTCGCCCAACTTCGAGGACGACCGGGCCGCGCTCACCGCGCGGCTCAGAGCGATCGCCGGCAAGGACCGCGGCTGACCGCGCTCACCGACCGCGCACCATCGCCTCGACGTCCTTCGGCTCGATCGGGATGTGCGCCGACAGGTTCCGGCTGCCGCGAGGCGTGACCAGCACGTCGTCCTCGAGCCGAATCCCGAGCCGCCGCTCCTCGACGTAGATGCCCGGCTCGATGGTCACCACCATGCCGGCCTTCAGAGCGCCGTCCGACGCCACGTCGTGAACCTCCAGCCCCAGCGGGTGCCCGATGCCGTGGTAGAACGCGTCCGCGAAGCCGGCCTTATCGATGATCTCGCGGGCAGCTTCGTCCGCCTGCCACATGTGGTTGCCGGGCTTGACCACGGCGATCGCCGCCCGCTGGGCGCGCAGCACCGTGCGATAGACGTCCAATTGCTCGCCCGAGAACTTCCCGGACGCCGGGTACGTTCGGGTGATGTCGGCCGCGTAGCCGTCCACAGTCGCCGCCGCGTCGATGAGCACGAGGTCACCAGGCTCGATCGGGGCGTTGTTGCGCATGTAGTGCAGGACGGCGGCGTTCGGCCCCGCGCCGACGATCGAGTTGTACGCCGTCCCGTCCCCCCCCGCGTCGCGCATCGCCCGTTCGAGCGATTCCTGCACGTCTCGCTCGTTCGCGCCCGGCTTCATCGCAGCGGCGGCCGCCCCGTGCCCCGCGAGCGTCGCGTCGATCGCCCGTGAGATCGCCGCAAGTTCCACGGGCGACTTGACCGCCCGCATCGACGGGATCAGGCCGGACCTGTCCTCGACCGCCACCCCCGCCGTCCGCTCGCACACCTGCCGGAAGATCGCCAGGTCCGGCGGGACGGCCGCGGTGTGCAGTGTCGGCGGGTGCAGGGTCGCGAGTCGCCTGCGTTGCCGCGTGATCGTGGCGAGGACGTTCGGCAGGGCGCGCGTGCGCAGCACCGTGTCGAAGCCGGTGCGGGCCTTGAGCGCGCTGCCGATCGCGTCGCGGTGGCCGTCCCACATCTCCATTTCGGGGTCGCGCGGCTTGAGGAACAGGATGCACCGCCGGCGCGGGTCGGGATTGGCCGGGTCGAACAGCACGGCCGCTCCCGCCTCGTCGCCGATGCCGGTCAGGTAGTAAAAGGAGCGGTCGGCCTCCCACTGCCCGCGCAGGTGCCCGCCGCCCTCCCCGGCGAAGACCACGCCGATCGCCCCCTTCAACTCGCGCAGCAACGCCGCCCGGCGCGCCGTGTAGTCCTTCACACCGGGCTTCTTCGCCGCCGCACTCGACGCGCCACGCTTCGCCATCGCACGCTCCAGCCGCTACGCCGACACGCCGAGCGCCCGACGCAGGCGCTCCATCGCGGCGTCGTCGTACATCGCCAGTTTGCCGAACCCGGGCGCCGCGCCCGCCTGAACCGCCCGCGCTTGCGCATCCTCGTAGTTGCTCACGAGCATGAGGACGGGCCTGCCTCCGCTTCGACGCGACGCGAGCCGCCCGATCAACTCCACGCCGTCCGCCGCCGAGAACGTGCCGTCCAACGCCCGATTCACCAGCGCGAGGTCCGCCCCGTCCATCGCGCCGGCCAGCGTTTCATCGTCATTCACCGACTCGAACGCCGCGTCCGCCACCGCGCCACGCACCGCCGACCGCAGCATCGCGGCGTCCGGACCGCAGTGGCCGACCAGCACGATCTTCTTCATCCGCTCAGCCATCCTTCGAATCCTCCAGCCGGACCTCGACACGATCCCGGCCCACCAGCACGCGGGCGCCCTGCCACTGGAACTCCGGCGCGTCGTCGGCGTGGCGGACCGCCAGCGCCGCGGCGCGAACGGACCTCGCACGCAAGCGGTCCAGCCCCCGTCCGTCTCGCAGCCGAGCATAGGCCGATCGCAGCAATGACCCGACCACGATCCATCGCAGGCCGCGGAGCCGCTCGCGATCGAACGAGTACGCCACGACACGCCCGGCGCGCTCCACCACGGTCGCGCTTGGCCACTCGTGCGCTACGGCGTCCTCGACGAGCGCGGCCGCCTCGCGCACGAACTCCGCCACGTTCACCGCATGATCGCACGTCGCCGGACGGATGCGGAGCAGTTCCTTCACCGGCCCGGCACGCAACGCCGCACGCAAACGTGACACGTCGCGGTTCGTCGGGTCCTCGGCCCACGCCCACCCGCACTCCCGGCAGATCCGCTCGCTCTCCACGCGGGCCAGCCGCAGCATCGGACGGACGACCTGGATGCCCCGCTCGCCCACGGGCCGGCGCGGCCGAACCCCCGCCAGCCCGGACAACCCCGTCCCTCGCACCAGCCCCATCAGCATCGTCTCGAGCTGGTCCTCGGCGTGGTGGGCCGTCGCGACGTAGGGGCACCCCTGCTCGAACGCCATCCGTTCCAGCGCGTCGTAGCGCAGGCGACGCGCATTCGCCTCGTCGTTGCCGGGCAGTTCCGCCACGCGCACGTGCGCCTCGGCGAAGGGCAGCCCAAGCCCCGCCGCCAGGTCCCGCGCCCTGGCCCGATCCGCGAGCGACTCCGTCCGCGGCCGCAGGTCGTGCACGACGTGCGCTACCACCACCCGATCCGTCGCCGCGGCCAGGCAGAGGGTCATCGCGGAGGAGTCCGCCCCACCGGAGCAGGCGATCAGCGTTCGCCGGTCCTGATCGCGCCGTTCGGGGCCGCCCGTCAGCCGACGCCAGTGGCGGACCACCATGCCGACGGCGGAGTCGTGGCGGGACGGTCTCACCACTCCGTTCGAGTCCGGCATCGCGGGAATCATACGGCGACGCGGGCGGGCGGCCCGTGGTATCGTGGGAACGCATGGACGCGACATCGCTCCTGACGCTCGCGGCCTCCACGCCGACCCGCCCCCCCGTCGGCCCACTGCCCGGCCTGCTCATCGCCGCCGGGCTGATGATCATCCTGTTCATCGCCATGCGCAAGGTGCGGCAGCGCATCGCCGCACGGGCGCAGCAGGAGATGTCGCCACGGGAACGGATCGAGGCGATCCGGACCCAGGCCGCGGAGCGGGATTCCGCCGAGGCGGTCATGGCCGAGATGCACGATCTGGCCCGCGAACTTGCGGCCCAACTCGAAGCCCGGGCCGCCAAACTGGAAAAACTTATCCGCGACGCCGACGATCGACTGGAACGGCTGGAGGAAACCGATTCCCATCCGCGCCCTTTGCGGAGCGCGCCCGCCGTTCCCTCGACCGATCCCCTCCACGCTCGGGTCTACGAACTCGCCGATCGCGGCCTGCCGACGGTGGAGATCGCACGAGAGATCGACCGCCCCACGGGCCAGGTCGAACTCATCCTCGCGCTGCGCCGCACCGGCTGACGCCGCCGGTCAGACGAGCACGGCCTGCTGCGTCACGTTCTCGGCCTGCCAGTCGCCCCCCGGCTGCCACCAGTAGCGGAGCAGTTCGTGGTCCTCGGACGCCCCCACGAGGCTGATCGTCCCCGCGGGCGAGGCGATGCCCGCGACGCGCCCGGCGAAGAGCGGCGCGCCGTCGATGAACTCGCTGATCGACGTCACCGCCCAGGCATCGCCCTCGATCCCCGGCGCCCACCAGTAGACGATCGTGTGCCCGTCGCCGCGCCGACCGACGACGTTCAGCCCGCCCCAGGGCGTCACGTAACTGGCCAGCGAACCGGGCTCGAGACCGGGGCCGCCGAACAACTCGCTCAGGTTGTCCTGCCGCCAGTCGCCCTCGAACTCGGGCACCCACCACGTCGTGGTCACGTCCCCGTCTGCGTTGATCCCCGCGAGGTTGATGCCGCCCCATGGCGTCAGGTACGGCGTGAGGCCGCCGAACAGGGCCGGAGCGCCCGTGATCTCGCTCAGATTGCTCGTCGTCCACCGCGCGAGTCCCGGCGCCCACCAGACCGCATGGATCGCGCCGTCCGCGTCGAGACCCGCGATGTTCAGCCCATTCCACGTGGTCACGTAACTCACGAGGTCGCTCGTGAACGCCGGCGTCGTCAGCCCCTGCGCGGCCAAGTCGGCCGTCGAAACGTTGCTGAAACTCCACGCCTGGTTCCCAAGCCCGTCGTTGCCGCCGGTCTGCGAGAAGAGCAGGAGTTCGCCCGACGCGCTCAGCCCGGCGAGCATGACCAGCCCTTCGCGTGTGATGAACGCCGTCAGGCTCTTGGCGATCTGGCCCGCCCCCGCGATCTCCGCGTTCAGGTTGCGGGCGGTCCACTGCCCTTCGCCCGTGTTCGTGTAGAGCCGAAGCCCCGCGTCCGAGGGGGCGGCGGCGTACGTCCTGCCGTCCTTCGGATCGACCCATGTGACGAGCTGACCGGTCTGCCCCGTGCTCTCGGTCTTGAGGCCAAGATCGGTGACGGTCCATCCCGTGCCGTCCGAGGTCTGGCGGTAGACGATCGCCCCGCCGAACCGGTTGAGGATGCCGATCGTCGCACGGTCGAACGTGTCCGCCGATCCGCCCGGCAGCACGCCGTCGCCAACGGCGAGGCTGGTCGCGGGGTCGTAGACCTTGCGGGCGGTGATGATGGTGACGAAATCCTCCGGGTTCGCGTCCTCGCGTGAGGTCGGCATGCGGAGCAGCGGCACGGACCCCTGTGCCCCGCCGAAGTTGCCGACCTGCAACTGCGTGACGGACGTGATGACGTCCTGCCCCGCCACCACGCCGCCGAAGACGGTGAACCCGCCGTTCTGGTTGTCGAGGTTCGCCGAGTTGTCGGCCAGGTTGAAAAAAAACTGGTTCGTCGCCGAGTCCGGCCCGCCGCCCTCGATCGGGTCGCCGTTGTCGTCCGTCGCCGGAATCTTGGCGAACGCGACCGTCCACTGCACGTTCGACCGGTTGAACTCGTTGACGACCGGGTCCTGCTTCGTGATCTGGTCGAAGTCGCTGTCCGCCTCGTTCCAGACGAACCCGCCGCCTTGGAGCACGAACCCCTTGACGAGCCGGTGGAGGATCGTGTTGTCGTAGTCCTCGCGCTCCACGTAACCGAGGAAGTTCGCCACGTTCTGCGGCGCGGTGTCCGTGTACAACTCGATGAACACGCTCCCGACGTTCGTGTTCAGTTCGACCACGGGGTAGAGCGGGCTTGTCGGCGTCGCGTCGAGCACCACCCGCGCCTCGAGCGGCTCCAGCCCCGCCCAGCGCCCCGCAGAGTCCGACGCCAGGTCCCCGAAGTTCCGATCGAGCATCACTGACTCTCCATTGTGCCGATGGTCCGCCGACGGCCTTCCGCCCCGAGCGTTGCTGCCCTTCCCCGGCTTCGCCAGGCGAACAAACACCTGTACGCACGCCCCGCGGGATCGGATCGTCGCCCGGACCCTGAGCGAATCCTATCCGTCCGCCCCCCGCGGCACTCCCTCACGCGTCCGCATCCAGCGGCACGAAGTCGAACCGGTCCACGTCCACCAGCCCACGATCGCTCAACTTCAGGTGCGGGATCACCACGAGCGGCAGAAAACTCAGCGGCATGAACGGGTCGTGGATCGGGCACCCCAGCGAATGTGCCGCGTCCAGCAGCCCCCGCTGTTGCGCGATCACCTCCGCCGCTGGCCGATCCGACATCAGCCCCGCGACGGGCAGCCGCAGCACCGCCAGCACGCGCCCGCCTTGGGCGACGCACTGGCCGCCGCCCGCATCCTCCAGCGCACGGGCCGCGACCACCATGTCGCCGTCGTTCGTTCCCACCACCGCCAGGTTGTGCGAGTCGTGCCCCACCGTGCTCGCCAACGCACCGTGCCGGAGACCGAACCCCCGCACGAACCCGACCCCGACATTCCCCGTGCCCCTGTGCCGCTCGATCACGGCGAGTTTCAGCACGTCGTTGCCGACATCCGCAACGCACACGCCACCCTCGACCCTCGCGGCGAGCACGAGCGACTCCGTCACCAACTGGTGCGGGTCCATGCCGATGACGCGGATGCGCCCGCCGGGCGGCGCGGGCGCGCGCAGCGATGCATCTCCGAAGCCGTCAGGGAGCCGGACGACCGACGCGGGCAGCGCCCCGCGCGCGGGCGGCTCCGGCCCGGTGTACCGGCCCTCGCGCGCGACCACGCGCCCGCGATAGAGCACGAGACGCGGGCGGAACTCCCGCAGATCGTCGAGCACGAGCAGGTCCGCCGCGCAGCCCGGCGCGACCGCGCCCAGGTCCCGCTTGCCGTAGTGGCGGGCCGTGTGCAGCGTCGCCATCGCCACCGCCGACGCGGGGTCGAGTCCGAGGGCAATGGCCCGTCGCACGACGTGATCGATGTGCCCCTCGTCCGCCAGGTCCGCCGGGTGGCGGTCGTCGGTGCAGAAGCAGAACCGATGCCTGTTCGTCGGTGTGACCGCCGGCAGCAGCGCCTCCAGATTCCGGGCCGCGCTCCCCTCGCGGATGAACACCGTCATCCCGAGCCGGACCTTCTCGATCGCCTCCGCCGCGGTCGTGCACTCGTGGTCGGACGTGATCCCGGCCGCGGCGTACGCCTGCAAACCGGCCCCGCGCAGGCCCGGCGCGTGCCCGTCCACGATGCGGCGCCGCAGGCCGAGCGCGACCTTGGCGAGCACTTCCGGAACGCCCCGCACGACGCCGGGGAAGTTCATCATTTCCGCGAGCGCGACGACGCGCGGATCGTCGAAGAGCGGTTCGAGGTCGCGCACGCCCAGGCTCGCCCCACTCGTCTCCAGGTGCGACGCGGGCACGCACGACGACACCCCCCACATGAGTTCCATCGGCATCGCCGCGGCGTCGTCCATCAGCAGCCGGATGCCGGGCACGCCGAGCACGTTCGCGATCTCGTGAGGGTCCAGCACCGCCCCCGTCGTCCCGTGCGGCAGCGCAACCCGCACGAACTCGCGCGGCATGAGCATCGTGGACTCGACGTGCATGTGCGCGTCGAGAAAGCCCGGCGCCACGAACCCCCCGCGCGCGTCGATGGACTCCATCGCCTCCCGCGGCTCCCCCACCGCCGCCACCCGCCCGCCGAAAACGGCGACGTCAGCCCGTCCGATCTCGCGGGCGAAGGTGTTGATGACCGACGCACCGCGGATGAGCAGGTCCGCGGGGGCATCGCCGCGTGCGACCGCCAGCAGCCTCGGGTCCGTCCGCTCGACCATCGAGTGCGCGTCTTGCATCACGTCGGCAGTCTACCTCGTCCCGCCCCGTCCGCCGGCCCTCCACCGCTCGACGAACGCCGCGTATTGCTCCGGCGTGTCAACGCCCACGCTCGTCCCTTCCGCGACCGCCACCGCGATCCGCCGCCCGTGCTCCAGGATCCGCAGTTGCTCGAGTTTCTCCGTGAGTTCGAGCGGCGTCGCGGGCAGCCGCAGGTATTCCTCGAGAAACGCCCGCCGATAGACATACAGCCCGACGTGGCGCAGCGGTCGGGCGAGTGGCGCACCGTCGTCGTCGCGCCGGTGCGGGATCGGCGCGCGCGAGAAGTACATCGCCATCCCCCGCCCGTCGAGCACGACCTTCACGACGTTCGGGTCGTCGTGTCGCTCGTCCGGGCCGAACGGGCACGCGGCCGTCGCCGCCTCGGCCCCGGTCTCGATCAGGGCCTGCACGCTCAGGTCGATGAGCCTCGGTTCGATCTCCGGCTCATCGCCCTGCACGTTGACGATGACACGATCAGGCTCCAGTCCGAGCATGGCGGCTGCCTCCGCCAGCCGGCTGGTGCCGTTGGGGTGCTCGCCGGTCATCACCGCCTCGCCGCCGAAGCGCTCAACCGCGGCGCGCACACGCTCGTCATCGGTGGCGACCACAACCCTCTCGACGCCCTGCGCGGAGCGCGCCGCCTCACAGACGTGCTGGATGAGGGGCATGCCGGTCGCGTCCGCGAGCACCTTGCCCGGGAACCGCACCGAACCCAGCCTGGCGGGGATGATGGCGACCGCGCCGCCGACCGACGACGACGATCCGGGCGGTCGCTGTGCCATCGCTCGCTACGCCCCCGCGCCCTGCCGCAGTTCGACCACCAGTTTCTTCAACTGCTCGCGCCGCTGGCGGACGTCGCGGTACCCGAACTGCTCGATCGCGATCGACGAGGCGAGTTTCTCCGCCTCCTCCGCGGCGGGCAGGTCGCGCTCGTGCTCGGCCTTGGCCTGGAGCGCGGCCATCAGCCCGTACCGCAGTTCCATCCCCGTCTCGTCCGAAGTCGAACGGTGGACATCGATCGCCTGCCGGAAGGTCGTGATCGCCTCGTCAACGAAGTCGATCGCCTGGAACGCGTGCCCGAGTTGCCCCAGCGCGTGCGCCCGGAACCGCGGATCGCCCTTCGCCTCCTGGAGCAGCGGGATCGACTTCTCGTAGTCCTGGAGCGCAAAGTGCCGCTTGCCCAGTTCGAACTTGAGCGACAGGTCCGTCGGATAGGCCTCGACAGCAGCAAGAAGTTCCGTGACCTCCAACTCCAGAAACTTCCGCTCGGCCTCTTCGTACCGGGCCTTCGCCGCCGGGTCGTCGGGATTCGCCTCGGCGGCATCGCGGTACTTGGTGAGCGCGCGCCGCGCACGCCGCACCTGGATCCTCCCCGCCTCCTGGCGGAAACGGAAGCTCTTGGTCTCCTCGTAGGCCTTCAGGAGGAGTCGGAGCGCCCGTTGCTCGTCCTCGTCCCGGCCGCGCTCGAGCAGCCGCTTCGCCAGCGTCTGCACGGCGTACATGTCCTCGGGACGCCGCGCGTAGTCCGCTTCCGCCGCCTCGATGAGCCGGTCGATCGCTTCCTCTGTTTTCGAGACGCGGTCGGCGTCCTCCATCAGCCGCTGTTTCTCGAGGTCCCTGACGTTCTTGCGGAATCCGCCCGTCTGCCCGGTCTCGTCGAACCCGCCGCGAGTCATCGTTTCCGCGGCGGACATGTTCCGCACCCGGGCCGCCAGTTCGCCGTCGCTCGGGTCGAGTTGCTTGGCCGCCTCACCCGCCCTCACCGCGAGCGGGTACGCCTGCAACGCCGCGAGCGCCTCCATGAGTTTGACGAACAGGTCCTTGCGCGGCTTGCGGTCTCGCTGCGCGATCGCCAGCGCCCGCTCGCCCATCCAGTACGCCTGCTCGCCGAGGCTCAGTTTGCCCGCGGCCTCCACCGCCCGCACCGCCGCGGCCGCGTCGAGCGGATTGAGGCCCCACGCGAGCAGGGCCTGGAGGTACCGCTCGACGGGACCCTTGCCGTCCACCACCTTGGCCGCCTCCTTGGCCGCCTTGGCCGGCTTCTCCTCGCTCGCGACGACGCCCGCGCTGCGGAAGAACGCCTCCATCGCCTCGATGCTCGTCGGGTCCTGCCGAAGTCCGCTGAGCCACAACTGCATCGCGTACTCGTGGTTCCCCGTTTCGGCGACGGTCTTGGCGTGCTCGAAGAACCTCGCCGCCCTCTCGGGCGCGTAGACGGGCGCCTCGCCGTTGCCCTCGGTTGCGGCCGGCGCGCCGCCTTCCGCCGCCGGTTCACCGGCATCCTCACGGCCCTTCTTGCGGAACAACGCCACGCTTCTATCCCCGATCGTGCTGCTCTTCGTCCCGAACCGCCGCCGACCACCCGCCGGCCCGGCCCGGGCGGAGCGATTGTAGCGAACCGCCCAGCCCCCGCCAGCAATCGCCTTCCCCACATACGATCGCCCGATGACGGTCGATCCCGCCACGTTGGACATCCTGCACTATCCGCATCCCGCGCTCCGCGCCCGGGCTGAACCGGTCGCGGTCGTGACCGACGAGGTCCGGTGCGTCGCGTCTCGGATGATCGAACTCATGCGCCGAGCCGAGGGCATCGGCCTGGCAGCACCGCAGGTCGGGCTGCCCTGGAGGTTATTCGTCTGCCATGTCCCGCCGATGGAGGGCCGAAGCCCAGACGCCGACCCGGCCGGGGCGACGCACGGACCGGCCGTCTACGTGAATCCCGTCCTCTCGAACCCGGCCGGCCCGGTCGAGCCTGCCGACGAAGGCTGCCTCAGCATCCCGGACGTCGTCGGCCGCGTGCTCCGCCCGCCGATCATCACCATCTCCGCGCTCGACCTCGAGGGCCGCCCCTTCACCAGGACCGCCGAGGGCCTCCTCGCCCGGTGCTGGCAGCACGAGTGCGACCATCTCGATGGCGTCCTCATCCTCGACCGCATGGCCCAGATGGATCGCCTCCGCAACCGCAGGCTTATCCGCGAACTCGAACGCGCCTGAGCCGCGGCACTATCCTGCTCGCCGATGGACCTCGTCTTCTTCGGCTCCGGTGCGTTCGGCCTGCCCACGCTCGAACGCCTCGCCGCACGCCATCGCGTGCGCGGTATCGTGACGCAGCCCGACCGCCCGGCCGGACGCGGCGGCAGGCTTACGCCCACGCCCATCGGCGCATGGGCGGCAACGCACGCCCCCGCTGTGCCGCTGCTCAAGCCGGGCAGCGTGAACGTGCTGTCGGTGTGTGAAGCGATCCGCGCTTTCCCCGCCGATGCGTGGGTCGTCATCGCCTTCGGGCAGAAACTCGGGCGTGCTCTGCTCGAAGATCGCTTCGCGATCAACCTGCACGCTTCGCTCCTGCCCCGCTGGCGGGGCGCGGCTCCGATCAACGCCGCGGTCCTCGCGGGCGACGCCGAGACCGGCAACTCGGTCATCACCCTGGCCGACCGCATGGACGCCGGTGCGGTCCTGGGCCAATCGCGCCGACCGCTCGACCCCGCCCTGACCGCCGGCGAACTGCACGACCTCCTCGCCGCCGACGGCCCGGACCTGGTGGAGGCCGTCCTGCGCGCGCACGCCGAGGGCACACTTGCACCGCGCCCGCAGGACGAGGCACTCGTGACGCTCGCGCCGAAACTCACGAAGGCCGACGGATGGGTGGACCTCGCCCAGTCCGCCGACGCCTGCCGACGGCGCATCCACGGCCTGACGCCCTGGCCCGGCGTCGCCGCGACGCTGAGTGATCGGCCGCTCAGGCTGCTCCGCGTTGAACCCGTACCCGCCGGTTCCGAACAATCCGCCGTGGGCACGATCGTCGATCCCGTACACGGCATCGTGGCGTGCGGCGGTGGGACCGCCCTGCGCCTGCTCACCGTCCAGCCCGCCGGCGGACGCGCCATGCCGTGGGCGGATTTCGCGCGTGGTCACCGAGTCGAATCGGGCGCGATGCTGACCTCCGGGCCGGGAGCCTCGCCGTGCTGACGCTCTGGGACCTCATCTCGCCGCGCCGCGCTCGTCGGCCCGCGGAGCCGCGACGAGCGGAACCCGCGGCCCGCGTCCGGCGGCCCACGCAGCAATCCGGCCCCTCCATGCAGGACCGCTACGACGCCATGACGCGCGAGATGCTCGACCGCTACGGCGTCCGAGTGCGCAAGTGGCGCAAGGACATGACCGGCCTGGCGTGGGAGGTCTGCTACGCCAACGGCGAAACGCGCCGGCTCATCGAGGCTCCGCGCCCGCGAGGCCCGGTCTCCGCCGCCATCTTCCTGCACGAGATCGGCCACCACGCCATCGGCTTCCACCGCTACAGGCCGCGCTGCCTCGAGGAATACCACGCCTGGGCGTTCTCGCTCGCGCAGATGGAGTCGCTCGGCCTGAACGTCACCGACCGCGTCCGGCACCGCGTCCACGACTCGCTGCACTACGCCGTGATGAAGGCCAGGCGGCGGGGCCTGCACGCCCTGCCCGCCGAACTGCTGCCCTACGCCGAGCCGCGCCCGAAGACGCCGCGCTTCGCCCCTACGTCCGCCGGCGGACCGCGTCGAGGCACAACACCTCGAAAATCACCGTCCCGGCCAGGAGGGCGGTGATCCCCGCTACGTCGCGGTCGGGGAGCACCTCGACCACGTCCGCCCCCACCACGTTCAGACCCCGCAGCGAGCGGATCGCCGCCAGCGCCTCGTGCGACGCCGCGCCGCCGACGGCGTGCGTCCCCGTGCCCGGCGCGAACGCCGGATCGACGCAGTCCACGTCGAAACTCAGGTATGCCTCCGCCCCGGCGAGTTCAGCGACGAACCGCTCCAGCGCTGCATTCCCGGTGCGCCGCCACTCGTCGCACGTCACGATCCGCACGCCGTGCTTCGGCGCGTACTCGGCGTCCTCGCGCGTGTTGAGCGGCCCACGGATGCCGATCGAGATCATCCGCCCGGGGTCGATCATGCCCTCCTCGATGGCCCTGATGAACGGCGAGGCGTGCCCCCACCGTTCGCCCCAGACCTGGTCCACGGTGTCGAAGTGGGCGTCGAAGTGAACGAGCGCCAGCCCCTCCTTCGGCGAGCCGCGCCGCTCCCACGTCGCCCGCACGTTCGCGTACGCGATCGAGTGGTCGCCGCCGACTGCCATCAGGCGAGTGTGCGACGGTTCGCCCAGCCCGCGCGCAAAGGCCGTCGCCGCCTCGGCCGTCTCGCGGCAGGAATACGGCTGCACCGGCGCATCGCCCGCGTCGGCGAGGCTCAGCGCATCGCACAGGTCCAGCCCGTGCTCCATCGAGTACCGCTTGACGTACTGGGACGCATCCCGAACCGCCCGCGGCCCGAACCGCGCGCCCGGCCGGTAGGTCACGCCGCCATCGAACGGCACGCCGTAGATCGCCCAATCCACCGGCCGATGCTCCGGCGCAACCTGCTCGATGAGCGGATACCGGCAGAAGGTCGCCACGCCGGCGAACCGGGGGAACTGACGCGGATCGGGCAGGATCGTCGGCATGTCGGACTCCTCACCGTGCCATCACCGTCGGCCTTCACAGTCTACATCGTGCTCTCGCCCTCTCCCGACGGTGATGCCGACCGCGCTGTCAGTCAAGCCACGAGTCCTCGACGCGCATTCCCGGGTGCATCGTCGCCCCGTCGCCGGTCTCGAGCATCCCCGCGACCGGGTACGCGCAGTAGTCGAGGCTGAACGAGCCGGCCGGGCGGTGGTTGCCGGAGATGCCAAGCCCGCCGAACGGCAGTCGGCTGCTCGCGCCGGCCGTGCCCGCGTTCAGGTTCACGCACCCGGCCCGCACCGTGCTGAAGAACCGCCGCGCATTGGCCTCGCTCCGCGTGAAGACCGCCGCCGCGAGGCCGAACCGGGTCGCGTTCGCCTGCTCGATCGCATCGTCGAGCGAGTCCGTCACGGCGATGCGCAGCATCGGGCCGAAGACCTCCTCGTCGCACCCCGCACCGCCGCTCTCGTCATCGGTGAACCGCTCCACCCTGACGACGCCGGGCGAGATGAAGAACCCACCCTCGGGCGTCTCGACCGCGCGGCTCTCGATCAGCACCTCGCCTCCGGCGCGCGCGAACCGAGCCTGCGCGTCGAGCGCGGCACGCCGGGCCTGCTCCGAGATGATCGGGCCCATGAAGACCGGGTGCGGCGCGGCGGGATCGCCGATGATGAGGTTGCTCGCCGCCTTGCACACGGCCGCGATGAAGCGGTCGGCGACCGCCCGATCCACGACGACGCGGCGTGTGCAGGTGCACCGCTGCCCGGTCGTGACGAACGCCGACCGGGCGCACTCGACCACCGCCTGCCGCATGTCGCAGTCGTCCATCACGACGGCGGGGTTGTTCCCGCCCATCTCCAGCGCGACGATGCGTCCCGGTCGGTCGAGGTTCGCCGCCAGAATCCGCCGCCCCACGGGCCACGAGCCCGTGAAGAGCACGCCGTCGATCCCGTCGTGCGTGACCAGCCGCGACGCCGCCTCAGCCCCCCCCTGCACGAGGTTCACGACGCCGGGCGGCGCGCCCGCGCCCCTCAGCGCAGCGTCAAGCAGTTCGGCCAGCAACTGCCCGCACGCGGGCGTCTTGTCGCTCGGCTTGATGACGACCGTGTTCCCCATCGCCAGCGCGGGCACGGCGTGCCCGTTCGGCAGGTGCATCGGAAAGTTGAACGGCGCGATCACCGCCATCACGCCGTGCGGCCGGAACCAGCACCGCCCGCGCTTCGTCCCCCCGAGGTCGATCTCGAACCCCGCCACGCGGCGCAGCCCGCCGTGCTCGGACGATTCCAGCGTGACGCTCACCTTCGCGGCCAGGGCGGCGGCCTCGCCCTTCGCGTCCCAGCCTACCTTGCCGGTCTCATCGCGGATGAGGGCGGCGATCCGGTCCTCGTTGGCCTTGCAAAGGTCGCGGTAGGCGCGCAGCGCGTCGAAGCGCCGCTCCGCCGGCCACGCCGCCCACTCCGGCTGCGCCGATCTCGCCGCCGCGACGGCGCGGTCAACGTGCTCGAGCCTCGGCGATCCCTCCCACAGCCCGTTGCCCGGTCGCGCCGGATTGACAGATCGAATCCCCTTCCCCGCCAGCGGGATCCACTCACCCGCGATCAGGTCGGCCGGGTCGTGCGCCAGCGACTGGTGGCGCCCGCTCACGCCCGCGCCCCCGCCCTGGACCTGCGCTTGGTCCCGCCCCCCGCGGGCGGCGCGTCATCCGGCGCGATCGCCGCCATGTCCGTGAATCCCGCCGCCATGCCCGGCTCACCGTGCAGCGACTCCATCGCCTCGCGCGGCAGGCAGACCCGGCCCTTCGGGTCGATGAAGCAGTCCTCCTGCACCGCGTAGAACTCGCCGTCCTGGTGGAGCGTGCTGACCATCGCGGGCCGGCGGCACTTGCCCTTCGCCACCGGCTCGCCCAGGGTCGCCTCGCGCGTCGCGCGGATGATCGGCACGTCGTCCGTCCGCGTCTCCAGCAGCGGCCCGCCGTCGAACGGGTCCACGAAGCCCGTGTACTGGAAGCCGAGGCGTTCGAGCATCCGGCGCGCCGGCACCGTCTCCCGACCGACCTCCCCCACCACGTCGCGAGCCTCGGGCGGCAGCAGCGAGAGATAGATGTCCCCCGGCGGCAGCAGCGCGGGGATGAACTTGCGCGAACGCTGGCACTGCTTGTCCGCCTCGGTGTAACTCAGCGGGATGAACCGGCGGCCCAGGTACTCCCACAAAAGGCTGCGCCCGTCCTCGGTGATCGGCGCCATCATCTCGGCCAGGATGCGGTCCGCGAAGAGATGCCGGTGCAACGCGATGAAGTGGAACCGGACGAAACTCAGGAACCGCCCGACCCGGTGCCCGCGCGACGCCGGTTGCAGGATCAATCCCCCGATCTCCGTCGGGCCGGTCTCGTCGCCGTGCAGCCTGGCGACGACGTGCGTCGTGCCCGTCTTCAGGTCCGGCGCGAACGTCGCGCGCTGCTCCAGTTTGAACGAGTAGTTCGGGTTGCCCGGCCCGCCCATCCGCGCGAGTATCTGCGAGGTTCCCAGCGCGGTCCGGTCGTCGCGGTCCTCCGCCACGAACATGAAGATGTCGCGCGTGAAATCGGCGGATGAAAGTCCCGTCACGTCGGCCGCCTTCTTCGGCTTGCGCGGCGATCCGTTGTCGCCCGGCGGCTTCTCGCCGGCCGCCGCCCGCAGGAACGACAGCCTGCTCTGCGTGATCTTCAGGTCGACGAGTTCCTTGTCCGCAGGCAGGTTGATGAAGTGCACCATCCGCGCCAGTTTCAACAGCGTCCCGGCGTCCTCGACCCTTGCCCGACGGATGACGATCACACGAGCCTCCCTGCACGCGGCCGGACCGCGATCACGACGCCGCCCTCGCCAGCCCCCGCTCCACGCACTCGAACACACGCGGCCAATCCTCGAGACGCATCACGCCCAGCGGCGGCAGCATCCGCAGGTGGTACGGCCCGTGCCCGCAATAGAACAGGATGACGCCCTCATCGAAGCACGTGCGGCACGCCTTCGTGACCACCTCCTTGCGCCCGCCGAACGGGCTGAACCGCATCATCCCGCCGATCCCGCCCACGATCCCCTTCGGCGCGGGCGTCAGGAGGCCGTCCGCGACCGGCGGGAACCAGTCCGGATGCTTCGCGGCGAGCGCTCGCACCTGCTCACGGAATGCCGCGTGATGCTGCTCGATCCGCCCGCCCGCCCCGTAGTAGTCCCCGTCGCGCAGACGCTCGATGATTCTGCGCCCGACGGTGAACGCAGGCCCCGCGCCCGTGAACGTCGCCGACAGCAACCCCGGGCCGGGGTTGTACTCCGGCGTGTAGAGCGTCGCGCACACCTGCGACATCTTCCCCACGGTCATCACGTCCACGTGCTCGCCGATGCCCAGCGCCTCGGCGGCGAACATCGCCGTCGTGCGCCCGAACGTCTGCACCTCGTCCGCCCAGATGGCGATGCCGCTCGCCCGGCAGATCTCGATGAGCGCGAGGAAGAACTCCGGCGGCGCGGTGTTGAACCCGCCTTCGCCCTGCACCAGTTCCATGATGAAGCACGCGTGCTGGCGCGGATACCGCTCCGCGTACGACCGGACATGATCCACGATCATCGCGATGTGCTTCGCCTGCCCGACGCGCTCGGCGACCGCCTCGCTGTAGAACGGGACGTAGTCCACGAGCGTGTTCAGCGGCAGGCCCACGCGGTTCGCCGCAGCGTCGCCGATCTGCGAGAGCGTCACCGTCCGCCCCATGAAGCAGTCCTTGAACGCGAGGACGCGGCTCGCCGGCGCGTGCTTCTGGAAGCAGACCTTCAGCGCGTTCTCGTTCGCCAGCGCGCCCGTCGGCGAGGCGTAGCAATGCGCCAGCCTCGTGCGGCGGGACGCCTCGGCCAGGAGCGTCTCGCCGAAGCGGTACGCCTCGAAGTTCGTCTGAAGGTTGCCGTTCTGGAGCGTGTCCTCGAGCGCGCCCTCGACCCCCGCCGCGATCAACTCCTCGTCCGAGTGCCCGAAGAAGTGGACGCCGATCCCGCAGATCATGTCCCACTTCACCGACCCGTCCGCGAGTTCGACCAGTGCGCCGTTGCCGACGCCCGAGCCGACGTAGGGGTACAGCAGGTCGCGCCCGCGAACCTTCTTCGCACGTTCGAGCAGTTCGGCATAGGCCCCGCGCAACTCCTCGCGTCCCGCCCGCGGCGCGGTGATCGTCGCGCTGCGACGGCGCACCTCCTCGCGCAGCACACCGATCGCCTCCCGAACCGCCGGGCTGGCGTGCAACTGGCTCCCCTGCGTCGTCGGCGTCTGCACGGTCTGCGACATATCGGTCCTTTCCCCGCGGGGCATCCTTGGCCGCACGGCTCCACGCCGTCCAGCGGGCGCGCTCACACCTTCAATCGGCCCTCGGACAGCCGTGAAACAACCACACCCAGCAACTGGCACCGTTCCACGAGGCTCGCCAGTTCGATCCACTCCTCCGGCGTGTGCAGCCCGCCCCCGCGAACGCCCAGCGTGTCGATCGTCGGCAGTCCGCACGCCTGCAACTGGTTGCCGTCGCAGACGCCGCCCGTCTTCGTGAACGGCAGCGACTGCCCAAGCCCCTCCGCGGCCGCACGCGCCAGTTCGGCCAGCGCGCTCGTCCCCGGCGTCAGGGGCTTGGCGGGTCGGTTGAAACTCCGCAGCACCTCCACGCGGGGGAGCACATCCGCCGGCGTCGCGAGCGCGTCGAGCCGCGACGCGAGCAGCGCGGCCGCTTCGGGCGTCGCGTACCGCACGTTGCCCCATGCCCGCGCCCGATCCGGCACCGCGTTCGTCACCGTGCCGCCCTCGAGCGGCCCGACGCTCGCGATCACCCCCACCTCCGGGTCCGACATCTCCGCCACCGCGACCAGACACCCGGCCAGCGCGGTCACCGCCGACACGCCCGAGGTGAAGTCGCGCCCGACGTGCGCCGACCGCCCGTATGTCCGCAGGCAGAACTGCCCCGACCCCATCCGCTCGATCGCCAGCGCTCCGCCCGGCAAGGCAGGCTCAACCACAAGCCCCGCGTCGTGCTTCGCCCCTTCGGCCGCAAGCACCGCATCCGAGTGGTACGACCCCGTTTCCTCGTCGCTGTTGAAGACCACCGTCCACTCCGCATCGATCCCCGCCTCAACCAGCGACTCCAACGCAGCCACCAGGATCACCAGCCCGCCCTTCATGTCCACGCAGCCGGGACCGGTCGCCGTCTTGCCGTCCGCGCTGATCGTCAACTCGCGGAACGGCCCCGCCGGGTCGTGGACGGTGTCCAGGTGGCCCACGAACAGCACGCGCGGCGCGTCGCCCCGTTTCGATCTCTTCCGGCAGACCGCCGTCGGCGGGATCGGTCCCGACGCCGACTGCCCGTACAGCCAGTCCGGGCGCGGATCGCCGGGGATCAACTCGACCGTCGCGCCGATCGCCCGAAGCCGGTCCGTCAGCCGTTCGCGCGTCTCGTCGAGCGCAGGCGCGTTGTTCCCGCCCGTCGGCAGCCCGACGTGCAGCCGCAGGTCCGCGAGCAGGTCATCGCGCCGTCGCTCAACGGCGCGGCAGAGAGCGTGCTCGCGTTCCGACAGTCCCGCCGCGCCGTTCGTTGGCATGGTGCAACCGTAGGCCCTTTGCTCCCCGGCGCTCGCCCGCTACCCTGCCATCCGTCATGCCCCCGAGACCCGCGCCCGCTCGACCCTCGCCGCAGTTGCACGAGGCCCTCCGGCTCTACCTGAGCGGCGACCCGCTCGGTGCGGAAGCCGTCTGCCGAGATGCGCTCCGACGAGAGAAGACGAATCCGAGGGCCTGGCACCTCATGGGGCTGTGCCTCAACGCGCTCGGCCGCTACGCCGACGCCAGGCAACACGCGCGGCGCGGCGTCGAGATCGCGCCCGACGACCCGGAACTCCTCCAACTCCTCGCGATGACCTACAACCGCGAAGGGCGGTACGACGAGGCCCTGGGCGTGCTGGACGCCGCCGTCGCACGCCGGCCCGACCACCTCGGCCTGGCCGCCGCCCGATCCGAAGTCCTCTTCCAGGCTCGCCGCTACGACGAAGCCGCCGCCGCCGTCGGGCCCTTCCTCGACGACGACCCGCCGCACATCGCGGTCGCCATCGCCTTCGGCCAGTCGGCTCGGCGTGTCGGCAGAGAGGAACAGGCCGTCAGTTTGCTCCGGCGAGCGGGCGCGGCGTCGGACGTACCGATTCCGCAGCGCATCTCCTCGCTCTTCATCCTCGGCAACCTGCTCGACCACCTCAAGCGTTATGACGAAGCCTTCGCCGCCTTCGACGAGGCCAACCGCATCAAGGGCGAACGCCCCGACATCGACGAGTACTCCGCCTCCATTCGTCGGATGATCGAAGCCTGGACCGCCGAGCGCATCCGCTCCCTCCCGCGAAGCCTCGAGACGAGCGACCTGCCCGTCTTCATCGTCGGCATGCCCCGCTCGGGCACCACGCTCACCGAGCAGGTGCTCTCCGCTCACCCTCGCTTCCACGGCGCGGGCGAGTTGCGCGACGTCCACACGCTCGTCGGCGAACTCCAGCACGGCGTCGAAGGCGGCCAGTGGCACCTCTTCGCGCTCGACCGCCTCGCCGAACGGCCTCTCACGCGCTTCGCGCGCCGATGGATCGAGCGCATGCGCCGCGTCGCTCCCGACGCCCTCCACGTCAGCGACAAGAACCCGCAGAACTACCTCCATCTCGGCCTCATCTGGGCGGCGTTCCCGGGCGCGAAGATCGTCCACTGCGTACGCGACCCGCTCGACACCTGCCTCTCGTGCTACTTCCACGACCTCGGCGGCCCGCACGTCTCCATCGGCTCGCTCCGCGCCGTCGGACGCTGGTACGCCGAGTACCGCGCGGTGATGCGCCACTGGACGGCCGTCCTCGACCTGCCCATCCTCGAACTCCGCTACGAGACGATGGTCGAGCGGCCCGACGAGACCAAGCGCCGCCTGATCGAGTTCGTCGGCCTGGAGTGGCACGACGCCGTCACCGAGCATCACGCCGTCGATCGGCCCGTGCTCACGCCGAGCGTCGACCAGGTCCGCCGCCCGATCTACAAGACCGCCGTCGCCCGGCACGCGCACTACGAGGCCCACATCGGCCCGCTGCGCGAAGCGCTGGCGGAGTGACGGCGCGGTCTGCGCGATCACGACGCGAGCCAGACCTCGACGACCAGAAGCCCCACCGCCGCCGCTCCGACGATCGCGCTCGCCAGTTTGACGCGGCGCGCGACCGCGTCGATCGACAGCCGATCGATCCGCGCCCCGACCAGCGCGCGCAGCCGCCGCCGGCGCAGCCCGATCGACCCGTGCCGCCACGAGAACCGCTCCGGCTCCGACCCGTTGAGCATCGCCACCCGCCCCAACGCGCTCGCCATCGCCCTCGCCGCATCGTGCGAAATCGTCCCCGGCGCGTCCGGCGAAGGGTGCGTGCTCTCGCTCAGGCTCCGGGCCGCGAACGCGTCCGCCTGCCACTCGAAGCGACGGCTGACGAACCCGAACACCGCAAGCCCGACCGCGAGCGAGACCATGACCACGCCGATCGCCGGCCACCCGTTCGCGGCATCGACGCCCAGCACGCGCCCCGCCGCGCTCGCGCCCGCGCCCGCGACGGTTGCGCTCCCGAGAAACGCGGCCGCGAGCCACGGCGCGTGCCGATGCCGCACGTGCCCGACCTCGTGCGCCATCACCGCCTCGACCTCCTCCGCGGGCAGGCTCTCCAGCAGGGCGTCCGTCAGCAGCACGTACCGCGCCGGCCCCAGGAACCCCACCACCGCGCCGTTGAGCATCGTCCCGTCGGTCCGCCACACCAGCAGCCCGCGCACGCGCACCCCGTTCGCCCGCAGCACGCGCTCGAGCCGATCCCGCAACTCGCCCGGCCCGAGCGGCACCGTGTCCCACAGCCATCGCAGCGCGAGCGGCAACAACGCGATCACCACGACAACGCCCCCCAGTTGCAGCACCCCCTGCGCGGGCGCGACGAACTCCGGCCTCACCGCCCACGCCGGCAGCGCGCTCGCCCACCCCGGGGCCTCCGGCAGCCCCGGCGACGACGCACGCACCCCCTCATCCGCCAGCACCGCAGACTCCGCGAGCCACAGCCCCACCTCCGCCCATCCCAGAATGAGCGCGACCGGCACGGCCGCGAACAGCACGTGATGCCGCACCGCCTGCACCACGAACGCCCGGCGCGTCGGGAGCGTCGGCACGTGCAGCCCCTCGTCGAAGCGTCGCATCAGCATCGCCTCGCGCAGCCGCCGCTCGACCGGATAGATCGCCCACCACCCCGCGACGAACACCGCGAGCGGCGGGGCGGCCGCCAACAACTCATCCACCAGCAGCAGGTCGCCCACGCCCGCTCGCACCGCGTCCAGCCACCCGACCGCCAGCACGTTCCACGCGTGCAGCCCCACCGCCGCCGGCCTCGACCACGCGACCACCCGCTCCGCCCGGCGTGCCTCGCGCACGTGCCGCGTCGCGTCCAGCCGCCGGCGGCACGCCCACGCCCACACCGCCACGAAGCCCGCCAGCGCCGCCATCGGCGCGAGCGACGCGATCGCCGCCCACGGCGCGCTCAGACCGCCAGGGGCGTCCACACCCAGCGCATCGCGGAGGTTGCCCACGATGAAGACCGCGATGACGAGCAGGTGCATCATGCCCCGCGCCGCGCCTCACTCCCCCCGCGGCCGCCGAACCTCGCCCAGATCGATCAGCACGCCGTCCGGCTGGTACAGGTCCGCGTTCAGCACATCGCGGTCGATGCTCGTGAAGACGATGCTCGTTCGCCCGAGCCGCGCCGCCGTCACCAGGTCCGGCATGCTCGGCCCCGCGTACTCCCGGTTCCGCGCCTTCTGGGCGTGGAAGTGGTAGTGCGCGAGCGCACGGTCGCTCGCGTCGATCATGTCCTGCGACGCCACGAACTCGCGGTCGTGCCGACGCTGGCTCGCCCTCGGCACGAACAGCACCGCCCGCACGCGCCCCGCATCCGCTTCGACGATCCCGCCGTACTCCGTCGTCCCGTCGTTGCGGTCGAGGTCCGCCTGACGGAACAACTCGCGGCGCACACGCTCGTCCGCCAGCGCATCGTCGATCAACAGGATGGTCAGCAGGTCCGCCCACGTCAGCCGGTCCTCCCAGTCCGCGAGCCGGTCCGGGTGCGGCTTCGTGAAATCCGTGTCGTCCTTCACGCGTCGGTAGTGCCGACGATCGGCGAGGCGCGACCGCACCTCCGAGAGCAACTCGGCCCGCCCCGCCGCGATCCACTCGGGCCGGTTCGCCGTCGCCCACCGGATCGGCTCGGCGTGCCGTAGCCCCAGCCCGCGCCGCCGCTCCGAATCCAGCGACGCGATCGCCCGCGTCGCCCCACCCCACCACGCCGCGTTCTCGGGCTTCGACCCGTCGCGAAGCGAGCGGAGCCATTTCAGTTCCTCGCCCGTCACAGGGGCGGCCGCCAAGTCGCGGAACGCCGCGCGGATGTCCTCGACGGCCGCCCGAGACTCCCCCGACACGCCGGACGTGTCCATCGTGGCAAGCATCTCGGCCCGGCGCACGCCCGTCGGGTCGAGCCGGCCAAGCAGGTCCCATGCGCTCGCCCTCACGCGCTCGTCGTACCGCGCGTCTCCCGGCCCGGGATCGGTCCGCGGGTCGAGGAAGACCCCGAGCACGACCTCCTCGACCGGCCTTCCCGGGTGCAGCGCCTCGATCGCTCGCCACTCCGCCCGCTCATTGTCCTTCACCGAGAGCATCGGACGCGACAGGCTCCGCACAAGCGCACTTGTCGCCTCCGTCCAGCCGTTCCGGGCAGCGGCAGTCCCCAGCAGCGCGACCACCTCGCGGTCCGGCTCGTGCGGGAGCATCAGCGAGACCAGTTGCCGCGAGTCCGCCTCGTGCTCCGCGTCCGACAGCACCGCCCGCAACGAAGCCATCCGCAGATCACGCGGCTCGCTCCGGCTCCACGCGATCGCCTTGAGCGCCTCGCGCGTGACGTTGCGGTCGGCGGCGTTCCCGGCCGAGGCCTCCCACGCCGGCCCGACCGCCTCGACGCGTGCCTTCGTCGAGAGTTTGGGGTTGCGGGCGTCACTGAGCGGATCCGCGGTTCGGGCCGCCCCCCCCGCCCCGCCGCACCCTGCCCCCACGCACGCCGCCAGCGCGATCGCCACGCACCATCCGCCCTGCCGCCTCGTGCTCATGGTGTCCGAGTCTACACCCGCCCGCCGACCCCTCCCGGACTACCATTCGTCGTCGCACGATGGCGACTGGACAGCATGGCCAAGACCGCGGCACAATCCGACAGCCCGACACTTCGAGACCGGGTCGCACGCGTCATCGAACTGATTCGGCCCGCCGTCCAGGCCGACGGCGGCGATCTCGAACTCGTCGGCGTCACCCAGACCGGCCTCGTCCGGATCCGGTTCCACGGGGCCTGCGTCGGCTGCCCTTCCGCATCCATGACCCTCCAGATGGGCATCGAGCGGAACCTGAAAGCCCACGTCCCCGAGGTTTCGGGGGTCGAAGCGGTCGGGTGACCGGGCCGTCCAGCCCCAACGCCGTACGAAACCCGTCCCAAAGTCCTCGCAGGCACCGGGAACCAATCCAACCATCTGGGCACAAAGTGCTTGTGTCGAACCCCCGATCCGGTATGCTCCGGGCGGTGGACCGTGGCTGGACGCCGCGGGTATTCGGAGGCGGCAACATGCTTGTCATCACCCGGCGCGAGGGCGAGGAGGTCGTCATCGGCGACCCGCGACACCCTCTCGGAGTCGTTCGAATCGCGTCGATCAAGGGCGAGCGCGTGAGAGTCGCGTTCGACTTCCCGCGCGACGTGGACATCCACCGGCGAGAGATCGCCGACCAGATCGTCAGCGAGGAACCGGCCGTCGCCGACGCGGCCGTCGCCGCCCGCTGAGCCACGCCATCCGCCCGACCGCGCAGCGAGCGTCTCCCGCCCGCGCCGCTGTCACTCCGGCTTGCCGCCCGAGAGGTCGTAGACCCACCCCTCCACAGCCCGCTCGTACGTCAGCACCTCGCCCGGCGCGAAGAACAGGCCCAGTTCACGCTCCGCCGCTTCCGGGCTGTCCGAGCCGTGGATCAGGTTGAAACTGTTGGAGACGCCGAAGTCGCCGCGGATCGTCCCCGGCTCGGCCTTCGACCCGAAGGTCGCCCCCATCATCTTGCGGCAGACCCCGACCGCCCCGTTCCCGCGGACGGCGAGCACCAGCACCGGCTGGCTCGTCATGAACTTCACCAGCCCCGGGTAGAACGGCTTCTCGCGGTGGGCCTCGTAATGCCGCGCCGCCAGTTCCGGCGGGATCCGCATCAGTTTGCACCCGACGACCTGAAGGCCCTTGTCCTCGAACCGACGCAGAATCCGCCCCATCAGCCCCCGCTGCACCGCGTCGGGCTTCAGAATGATCAGCGTCGTCTCCATCTCGGATCGCCTCCTGTTTCGGGTGGGCCGAACCATAGCCAGGAGACCCGCACACGGTCGGCGCACCCGTCACTCCAGGAGGTGCGAAGCAGCCCCGCCCGCGGCCATCACGCCACCCCCGAATCCGAGGAGGACGGAGAAGCCCAGCGAGGCGAGCATGCCCGCCACGAGCACGGTCCCGCACAGCCCGCCGATCCGAAGCCCGAGGGGTTCCGTGCATCGCCCCCACCGATCCGCCCATGCGATAAGACAGGCGAAACAGCCGAGTCCCCAGAAGAACAGGCCGATGAGCGACACGCTCACAAGGACCGTTCCCCCTGTGCCCGCGCCCCGGTCGATGATCGCGGCTACGAACGCCACCGCCGCGCAGAGGGGCGCGACGAGCCACGGGCCGTGCAGAACCGGAAGACACCGTACCCAGATCGAGAACAGCGCTGTGCGCTCCCGCGGCAGAGCCAGGCGCGTCGCCAGCCAGCCCACGAACCAACTCCCGGCGACCGTCGCGCCCATCATCGCGAACGCCGCGACCATAGCGCCCCAGTGCCACCCAACGCCGTGAACTACGTGGCGGTTGCTCGTCGTGCAACGGCTTGGGCGGCCCGGACTTGCGTGCCTGTGGCTCTGGTGATCCGCGGCGCTGCGGGCGGCGCGGGCCGCTTCTT
>Ga0232062_1140923_pt1 | contig 34434 bp, 56 predicted proteins | sample LAC_MetaT_6_FD_165031 | JGI IMG/M metagenome (GOLD analysis project Ga0232062, IMG submission 165031) | Metatranscriptome of anaerobic ammonium oxidizing microbial communities from anammox membrane bioreactor (MBR) in UC Berkley... | ecosystem: Engineered > Bioreactor > Anaerobic > Unclassified ...
ATTTTTAGTAAATTTGTAAAATATTTTTATTTAATTTTAATATTAGATTCAGAAGAAAAGTCAGATAGTATGATAAATTATATATTAAAAATATTAAGTAAAAAAAATAAAGATTTTATTGTTTTAAAATCATAAAAAATTTAATTTTTCTATATATATAATTATATAACAAATATATATGGAAAATTATGAAAAACAACAATAATACACAATTAACAACAATACATATAGACTCTTATCTATATAAACAATTTAAAATAAGAGCGGTAATTGACGACATATCTTTAAAAGATTTTGTTACTGAAGCACTTCACGCATATATAACAGGTTCGTTAAAAGTAGAAAATTTGGGATTTTCTATAAAACTTACGGATAACAATTAAGGAGACAATTTTTATGGTTTTAAATAGTTATGAATATATTCCTAAAGATAAAAGAAAAAATATTTTATTATTATCAGATGATTTAAGATTTAATTCAGGTGTAGGAACAGTTTCTAGAACATTTGTATTAGGAACTGCACATAGATTTAATTGGTTTCAAGTAGGTGCAGCCGTTAATCATCCAGATATAGGTAAAAGAATAGATATTTCACAAGATATTAATAATAAACTTGGTATAACTGATTCAAGTGTTTTTATACAACCAAATAACGGTTATGGTGATCCAGACTTAATTAGAGCATTAATGCACGAATTTAAGTTTGACGCAATTTTACATTTTACAGATCCTAGACAGTGGATTTGGTTATATAATATGCAACATGAATTAAGACAAAATATTCCTATATTATTTTATCACGTATGGGATAATTTACCTTATCCTATGTATAATAAACCATATTATGATTCATGTGATTGGATTGGTTGTATTAGCAAACAAACAGAAAACATAGTTAAAAACGTTTGTGTTGATAAAGAAAATAAAACTTATTTAAATGAAAAACAAGTTACATATATTCCTCATGGAATTGATAGCAGTATATTCTTTCCTATAGATGAAAACAATCAGGGACAAATGAGAGAAGATGCAGAAAAAAATCTTAAAAGTGATTATGAATTTATGTTACAATTTAAGAAAGAATTATTCGGTGAAAGTGATTTTGAATATGTTGTATTATATAATAATAGAAATATAAGAAGAAAAAATATGGGTTCAGTAATTCTTTCATTTACTGAATTTGTAAAAACTTTACCAAAAGAAAAAGCAGATAAGTGTGTTTTAGTTATGCACACTCAAGTTGTAGATCCAAATGGAACAGATTTGAATGAAGTAATTAATAATATAGCAAATGGAGCAAATGTTATATTACATGATGGAAGATTAGATCCTGTAAAATTAAATTATTTATATAATATTTCAGATGTTACTATTAATATATCAAGTGCTGAAGGTTTTGGATTAGCAACCGCAGAATCTATAATGGCAGGAACACCAATAATATCAATAGTTACTGGTGGTCTTCAAGATCAAATGGGATTTGTTGATGACGAAGGTAAAATAATTCAATTTACTAGAGAGTGGCCAACAAACTCAAATGGTAGATTTAAAAAATATGGTAAATGGGTATACCCTATTTTCCCAACAGCAAGAAATTTAGTTGGTTCTCCTCCTACACCTTACATATTTGATGATCATATTGATTATGAAGATGTATTACCTGCATATAATTATTGGTATAATATGTCTAGACAAGATAGAAAAAATGCTGCACTTGAAGGTATAGAATATATGAAAAAACCTGAAATTGGTATGGAAGCTTCAGAAATGAATAGAAGAATTATTCATGATATAGAATTGGTTTTTGAAAATTGGAAACCAATTGATCGTTGGAAAATAATTAAAATATAAAGGAAATAAAATGAAAATATTTAATAAAATATATACTAATTTTCATAGATTTTTAAAATATTCTTTAATATATTTTAGTGAAAAATTTAATATTAATTTTAAAATGAAAATTGTATATGTGTATATGTTGAAAATATACTAGATTTGGAACTATTAGACAATATAGAAAATACAATGAACAATTATTAAATAAAATGATTGAATTATCTAGCAACTTTAAATATTTAGGACAGTTTGATATTAATGTAAATGTTTTAAGATTTAATGAATATGTTAGCTCTAAAATGAGAAAAATGCATGAAGATGATTTTTACAATTATGTTAAAGAAGAACTACAAATTAATTTGAAATAGGAGTTTTAATGGAAAATAAAATAAAACCAATATTAGTATTCGTTGCACCCGTTCAATCTAGAAGTGGTTATGGTGAGCATTCAAGAGATATATTAAGAGCATTAATTAGATTAGATAAATTTGATATTAAAGTAATACCAATTAGATGGGGTACTACACCTTTAAATTCACTTAAACCTGGAATTGATGATGATATATCAAACTTAATATTAAAATCACCAAACTTACCAAGAAAACCAGAACTATCAATTCAATTAACAGTGCCTAATGAATTTAATAATACACTTGCACAATTTAATATAGGAATCACTGCAGGTATAGAAACAACATTATGTTCTCCACAATGGATTGAAGGAATGAATAGAATGGATTTTAATATTGTTCCATCTACATTTGCTAAACAGGTATTTGAAAGTACAATTTACACACAACATGACCAATTTAAAAATCCAATTTCTCAAATAAAATGTAATAAACCAATTCATGTTTTATTTGAGGGTGTTAATACAGATATATTTAAAAAGGTTACATCAATACCTGCAGATTTTAGATTTAAATTAAATGAAATTCCTGAAGATTTTCTATTTTTATTCGTAGGTCATTGGTTACAAGGAAATTTAGGTGCAGATAGAAAAGATGTTGGAATGCTAATTAAGACATTTTTGCAGACTTTCAAAGGAAAACCTAATAAGCCAGGATTAGTTCTAAAAGTAGGAAATACTTTTTCTGAAATTGAATTAGTTGATATTCAAAATAAAGTAGATATTATTAAAAAATTAATTGGTGGAGATATTCCTAATATTTATATAATATATGGTGAGCTTACTCCAGAAGAGATGAATTTATTATATAATCATAATAAAGTTAAGGTTCATGTTTCCTTTACAAAAGGAGAAGGTTTTGGAAGACCTTTATTAGAATCTACCTTATCAGAAAAACCTCTTATAGTTTCAGGTTGGAGTGGTCATTTAGATTTTCTACCTAAAGATAAATCAATTTTATTAGGTGGAAAACTAGATAAAGTTCATCCATCAGCAGTTTGGAAAGGTGTTATAGAACCAGAAGCTCAATGGTTTAATGTTAATTATGCATACGCATCAAATGTAATGTTAGATGTTTGGAAAAATTATCAAAAATATTTACCAAATGCAAGATCATTAGCAAGCGAAAATAAACAAAATTTCAATTTTGATAAAATGGTAGATGAATTAAAAACTATATTAGATAATAATTTACCTTCTTTTAATTTACCAGTTGAAATTAATATGCCAAACATACCAAAATTGAAAAAAATATCAGACATTCAGGAGAAAAAAGATGAAGTTCAAAAATAAATTTACAGGTAAAATTGTAGAAGCAAGAAAGTTTCATGAAACTACTAAGACTCAATTATTATTTGAAGGAAGATTAATTTTTGGTCAAGTTTTAAAAGATCAGTGGTTAATATTAATTGATGAAGATAATCACAAAATTTTAAATGAAGATTTATTTAAAGCAACATACGAACCTGTTAAAGAATTATTATTAGATTAGGAGTAAAAATGAATTGTCCAGTTTGTAAAACAGATAATGTTTTAGTTGAAAAAAATAAATAATCCTCTAGAAGAAAATAAATCTAGTGAATCATATATGTGTGTTAAATGTGGTTATACTTCTAACTCAGAATATACAGTTGGTTCTAAAGTAATGAATGAGATGTTATCTGGCAATCAATATTCTCAATTACTATTAGAATTACACATGTATGATGAAAATACAGGATTATATTGGTTCCCAATTGTATTATTAAAGTTTGATGGAGCAGTATTTCCAGAAGGTAATCATGACACTTTCAAATGGGTTTATATACCAATTGTAGATATAGATGATAGTGAAAAAGATAATTACGGAGAAGAATATAAAAGAAGATTTGCAGTTGAATTAAAAGAAACATTTGATAAATATGATTTTTTAACTGCGTGTAAAAAATTAGGTGTTGTTGATCCATCAATAAAGGTAAAATAATTTGGATTTTAAAAGATTAGAATATGGTAAATATTTAGATAGTGAAGACATTTTTATTAAGATGTGTAAAGCATCTGGGTTATTTAAAAAAGAAAATGATTATCTTTGGTTACCAACTATAAATAAATTACAAGAATTATCTGGATTAGATGATAAAACATTTGAAGACAGATGTTACAGTTTTTATCTTGGAATAGAAACAGATGATTTTGATCCTTCAATTGAATTATGTGGTATATGTGTAGTTATGAAAATATTACATGATAAATCATGGGATCCAATTTTAGAACAATGGACAGATTGGAAATATTAAAATGACAAATCATATTTATGAACATAAACAAAAAAGAATAGAAAGATATATAACAATAGGTCAAGCTGATTTAAGAATAGGTCAGATAGTTTGGTTTAAATATCCACCTTCAAGTAATAATAACAATCCACATGTTTTAATTTTAAATACAAATTGGAATAATTTATTACATGGTTTAGTAATTGATTATATGTCATTATATGAATTAGAAAAATTAAAAAATTATATAATTCAAGAAGCAGAAGAAGTAGAACCAAATACTCCAGATATATTAACAGAGTCACTTTTTGTTCTTTCAAAAGAAGCACAAACCCCAGTAACATTCTATGAAACTAGATTAAAAAAATATTTACAGACATTTTTTCCTACCGAATCAGTTTATAGAACATATAAAAGACAGCATATAACAGATATACAATTAGCGATATATAATTTTAATAAAAAGAGGTAAATATGAAAATTAGTTATGCAATACTAGTTAAAGATGAAATTGGTTATATTGAAAAATTAATAAACAAAATAAATGATTATAAAGATGAAGAAGATGAAATTGTAGTTTTACAAGATATTGGAGAATTTCCAACTGAACAACAAAAACAAGTTAAACAATATTTATTAGATGCAACATTCAATAATAAAATATCATATTATTTTTCAACTCAATTTAAAAATGATTTTTCAGAAATTAAAAATAAATTAAATAGTAAATGTAAAGGTAATTATATTTTTAATATAGATGCAGATGAAATACCATGTGATAATTTATTAGATACAATTAAACCTATTATAGAAAATAATCCAGATGTTGAATTATTTTATGTTCCAAGAGTAAATACAGTAAAAGGTTTAACTTCAGAACATATTAATAAGTGGAGATGGAATGTATCTACTACACTCCAATATGGAGATATTATAAATTTTCCAGATTTACAAGGTAGAATATATAAAAATGTACCATATATAAAATGGAAAAATAAAGTTCATGAAATTGTTGATGGAGTAAGTAATCATACTCAGCTTCCATATGCTAAAAAAATAGATCAAACTCGTTATGATTTTATTTTTGATTTTGTATTAATACACCATAAAGATATTGAAAGACAAGAAAAACAAAATAAATTATATGAGGAAATAAAATAATGTATAACGTTGCGTTTTTTACTGAATCAGATTTAGATGGAAAAATTACAGATAGAAATTTTCCAAATGCTAGAACTGATGTTGCGTGGATTATTGCTCTACAAGCATATCATATTGGTTTAGTTAATTCTACATCGAAAATTAATATGTTAAAAAAACAAGGTGTTAGTTTTGATATAGGAATAATTATATTACCTAAAAACCAAGAAGTATTGACACATTCAATTATAAGTAATAATATAGTTGATAATGCAAAACAAATTTGTAAAAAAGTTGCAATAATGCAAGAAGGTCCAAACTGGTATTTTCAAGATTATAATATATCATTACAACAAATATATTATTCTGCATTATTAAGAGCAGATTTTATTTTATGTCATAATACTACCGACGTAGGTTATTATAGAGGAATAACAGGAAAAAATGTATATACTATGAGACCTGTTATGATTGAAGATACTATTAAGAATATTAGTAATGAAGTTTCTGACAATGTTATTATTGGTGGTAATTTCGTTTCTTGGTATGGTGGCTTTGATTCTATGATAGTTGCTAAAGAATTTAATTTGAAAATATTTGCACCTTCAATGGGTAGAAAACAAAAAAATGAAGAATATATAAAAGGTTTAAATTTATTACCATATCTTAATTGGGCACACTGGATAAATACTTTATCGAATTTTAAATATGCTGTTCATTTAATGAGAACTTTCGCAGCAGGCAGTTTTGCATTAAATTGCGCGTATTGGGGAATTCCATGTATTGGATATAAAGATTTAGATACACAAGTAATATTACATCATCCCATATTAAGTGTAGAATTATCAGATGTTTTTAGTGCTAGAAAAGCAGCGTCTGCATTACAAAATAGTCCATCTTTATATGAACATTCATCTGAATTAGCAAAAGAAAATTATAACACATTTTATAAAGAAGAAGTTTTTATTAAAAATATGAATGAGGTTTTTGACAATGAATTATCAACCAGACAAGAATTATAATATTGGTTTAGTTGTATCATCATTTGATTTATTACATTCTGGACATATGCTACTTTTAAAAGATGCAAAAGAAAAGTGTAATATATTATTTGTTGGTTTACATACAGACCCTACACTAGATAGAAAAGAAAAAAACAAACCTATTTTATCAGTTGAAGAAAGATTAATTTTATTAGAAGGAATAAGATATGTTGATTATATTTTTACATATAATACAGAAGCTGAACTTCATACTAAAATTAGATCAATTGATCCAGATTTATTAATATTAGGAAGTGATTGGAAAGATAAAGAATATAATGGAAAAGATTTAGATATAGATGTTTATTTTCACGATAGAACAGTTCATAATTATTCAACTACAAATTTAAGAAAAAGAGTATGGAGAGCAGAAAATGAGAATGCAAACAAAAAACATACATAATTGTATTATTCCTGATAGTGTAAAGATTGCTAATGAACAATTAGTTAATCTATATGGATGTGAAATCGGTGAAGATTGTTTTATTGGACCTTTTGTTGAAATACAAAAAGGAGTTAAAATTGGTAAAGGAACAAGAATAAGTTCTCACACTTTTATATGTGAAGGTGTTGAAATTGGAGAAAATTGTTTTATTGCACATGGAGTAATGTTTACAAATGATAAATATACTGAAGATAGAGAAGAATGGATATTAAGAAAAACTAAAATTGGTAATAATGTTAGAATAGGTAGTAATGCAACTATATTACCAGTTAATATTGGAAACAATGTTGTTATAGGTGCAGGATCAGTTGTTACTAAAGATGTATCAGACAATGATGTTATTTATGGTGTTCCTGCAAAAATATCATATAAAAAATAGGATATAATATAGAATGAAAATTTCAATAATACATAATCTTTATCGTCTTAATCCGTATGTGTCTGAAAGTGTTAGATTAAACTTAAAAGCTCTCAGAGATGCAAACATTGATTATCAATATATTTTATTTAATGACAATGGTGATATAGATATAGAAGAAGATATAAAAGAATTTGTGAATTTTACTAACGTAGAATATATTTATTCTGATATTAATTATGGTAAAAAAATGTGCACTGGTGGATGGGTAGGAGCACTTAAATATGTTAAAGGTGATATTATTCATAATATAGGTCAAGATGATTTTATGACACCTTTATTTTATTCTGAAGCGATTAAAGCATTTAATGATGGTAATTGGTTTTTTACTTCTAATGGATTTAAGGTTGATGAAAGATTGAGAATTATGGGAATATTAATTCATCCTAATATTGAGATAGATTATTTTAAACCTTATGAAAATTTTAAATCTTGGTTTGGTGTTATTAATGGAAAAGTTACAGCTGCAAATAATGGAATGTTAGCAAGTGGTACAATATATTTAAGAAAATTACACGATGTTATTGGAATACCTAATCTTGATGAGTTTGGAGGAGCAGCAGATTTTGAATATTGGTCTAGAATATTATTTAATAATTTACATGGAAAATATTTATCACTACCAAGTTGGTATTATAGAATATCAAACTACAGTGCAGGTAATGAAATTATAGAAGGAAAACCAAATAGAGGTTATTGGCAACAAGAAGCAATTAAAAAAATACAAAACAAATATTCAGAATTATTACAAAAATCGGAGGCTGCATAATGTCAGAATTATTAATAACTAATAAAATTATAGTTACGGGTGGTGCTGGATTCGTTGGTTCTCATTTAATAGAAAAATTATTAGAAGTTACTAATACTTCAATGATATATATTATTGATAATTTAGTTAGAACTAATAGTTTAAGAAATATTCAACATTTGCTTGATGATGAAAAAACTAAAGCTCGTATAAAATTTATTAATGCAGATATATCCACATTTGATTTTGAATCAGTTATAGACCCATTTCAAATAAGTCATGTTTTTCATTTAGCAGCAACTAGAATAAATAGATGTAATCAATTTAATTTAGAAGGACATACTTATATTGCAGATTCAGGTTTTAAGTTAATAAATTGGATATCTAAATATTCACATATTAAGTTATATTTTGCGAGTAGTGCAAGTGTATATCAATCTCCTAAACAATTTCCAATTTTAGAAACTGATAATTGTAATCCTAAAACAATATATGGTTCAGGAAAATTATACACTGAAAATATTATTAGAAGTTATAATTTATTATATGGATTAGATTATGTCATACATAGATTTTTTAGTGTATATGGTCCTCGTATGGATAATACCGGTGCATATACAGAGGTTATTTTTAATTGGTTAAATAAAATTAAATCTATTAAAGAAGGTAAAACAGAAGATTATAAAATTAAAGTATATGGAAATCCAGCTGAAAAAATATTAGATTTAGTTTATGTAGATGATGTAATAGATGCAATTATAAAAACAGTTTTTAGTTATGAAAGTAATAATACAACCTTTAATGTATCAACTGAAACAGGAGTTACTCTTACACATCTAATTACAACTATTCAAAAAGTTACTTTCTTTCCAATGTTAGAAATCGAAAGTTTACCTGAAAATAGAAAAGATGTTGAATCTAAAAGAATTGGTTCAACTGAACGTTTAAGAACAATTGGATGGAAACAAAATACTAGTTTAGAAGAAGGTTTAAGAAAAACGTGGGAGTGGATAAATGGAAAAAATTAATATAATAAAAAGGACACATTATAGAGATGGAGGAACATTATCATTTACTGATGATAAAGGAATAGAATATTGTAGAGATCATAGATTTGAAAAAGATCCAAATAGACCTGGATATGTAAAAAATGTTTCTACTGTAGGTATGTGGTTTTTAGGTTATCCAAATGAAGATAATTCTAATATAATTTCTAATTTAAATATTATTATGCAATTAGAACAATTTGCAAAGGATTATCCAAAAATATTAATAAAAATTATAAAATAATTTAAATTGGAGTATATAGATGTTTAATATTTTTAAAAAAGATAAAATTAAAGTACAACATACTAACCCAGAATATTATAATGCATGGAAAGACGGGTATAATCAGAGAATGAAAGAAGAAAGAGATTATCAAAATATATTTCCACCACAATGGAATGCTTTAACAAATAAAGTAGGTGAAAGATTTAATGATTTTTGTATAATTAGAGGAGATGAATTTATTGAGTGGGGCGAAGATGTTTGGGTTGGTTATTTTACTTTAATTGATGGAAGCGGTGGATTAAAAATAGGAAATAAAGTAAGTATAAGTTCTGGAGTTCATATTTACACACATGACAGTTCTTTATATAGAAAACTTGATCTTGTAAAAGACACAGAAAATGGTCATCATATTGTTAGAGCACGTACAGTTATAGGAAATAATGTTCAAATTGGTGCTAATTCTATTGTTCTTCCAGGAGTTACTATTGGAAATAATGTAATAATTGGTGCAATGAGTTTAGTAAATAGTAATATACCAGATAATTCAACCGTTTATGGAATTCCTTGTAAGGTTAAAAAAGAAGAAATTAAATCTATTATAATTGGTGATAAAGTTTATATAAAGGAAATTGATAGAGTTGGTAAAGTATTATCTGTCTTAACTAATTCTAAAGGAACATTATATGAAATTAGATATATAGATAATTCTGAAGTTAAAAATGTTTATTTTTATGAACATGAATTAGAAAAAAAGGATATATAAATGAAAGCAAAAATATTATTAATTGGTTATGGTTATTGGGGTAAAATTTGGTATAAAACTATACAAAATTCAATGTATGAACTCGTAGCAGTAGTTGACCCAATGTTTGAAAATAAAGTATTAATTTCAAATACAAGTAATGCTTATAGTAAATTAGAAAATGTTAAAGAAGAATATACACATGTAATAGTTTCAACACCAGCAGAAACTCATTTAGAAATATATAATAAGTTAAAAGAATTAAATATTCCAGATGAAAGAATATTAATAGAAAAACCTGTAGGTTTAAATTCTAAAGAAGCACACATCATGTCTAATTGTTGTCATGATTTAGTTTGGTTATATGATTCTATGTATATTGATTTATTAAAATATATTAAAGAAATTGGAAAGATTAATTTAATTCAGACTTTTAGAGCATCAATGGGTCCAAGACTTAGAACAGATGTTTCAATTGTTGAAGATTATCTCTTTCATGATATATATCTATATTTAAATTTATTTAATTCTAAAGTAGATTATATTAATTTTGATTTTTATTCTGTAAATAAGACACATTTTAGAAATCATGATAGTTTAATTAAACAAGATACTGTAAGTATAAATGTATTTGATTCTCTAGCAGGAGTTAATTTACAAATGTTTTCATCTTGGGTATATCCTCACAAATGTAGAAGATGGGTAATCGTTGGAGATAACGGTTCTATAATATGGGAAAATGACAGTATATTTATTAATAAAACTAGATTTGAAAAGAAAGAAGATACTTTTTTTATAAATAATAATGGAAATATTGGTTATGAATTGATAAATGATTCAGAAAAAATGATAAAAGAAAGTGAATATACTATTAAAAAATCAAATCTTACAAAATTATTAAATACATTTATTAGTAATGAATTTGATAAAATTGAAAAAGATTTAGTTATAGAAACTCATAAATTTATAAATACAATTTTAAATAAAGAAGAAGAATAAGAGGTAAAAAATGTCTATACCATTAGGAAAACCATATATTAAGAAAGAAATTATATTACAAGAAGTTGAAAAAGCTTTAGATACTAAATGGATAAGTGGAGGTCCAACGATCAAGAAATTTGAAGATGCAATTAAAGAATATAATAACGACCCAGACGGAAAATATATTGCTGTTTCAAATGGAACAACTGCAATTGAATTAGCGCTTTTATATTTAAATGATGGAAATATGTATACAAACGAAGATGAAATTATTGTTCCATCGTGGTCATGGGTAGCATCTGGATTTTCTGTTCCTAGAGTTGGTGCAAAACCAGTTTGGTGTGATGTTAATAGTATGGGTGTCCCAAGCTCAGAAGATATACAATCTAGAATAACAGATAAAACTAAAGCAATCATAATTGTTCATCAAATGGGAATTCCATGCGATATCGATAAAATAAATGAAATGGCAAAAAAATATAATTTACCTGTTATTGAAGATGCTGCATGTGGAATAGGTTCAGAATATAAAGGAAATAAAATTGGTAAATCTAATAATATAGTTACATATTCGTTTCAAGCAAGAAAAGTATTAACTACAGGTGAAGGTGGAATGATTGTAGTTAGAGATGAAAAAGCAGAAAAGTGGTTAAGATCTTATAGAGCATTTGGAACAAATTCTTCACCTATTGATAGAGATAAAACTTCAAATTTTGTTAAAGAATATTTTGATAAAGTTGGTGGTAATTATAAGATGTCAGATATTACTGCAGCGATTGGATTAGGACACTTAAATTATTTAGATGAAGAAATAAAATTGAGACAAGATGCAGGTAATTATTATAATACCAGAATAAAAGAATTAAACTTAAAAGGTTTTAATGTTTATATTGCAAACATTATTCCAGATTATTGCACAAATTATAATTGGCAAAATTATCATGTAATTTTAAGTAAAAAATATTTAAGAGATGTTGTTGTTGAAAAATTGAAACTTAAAGGAATAGGTTGTAAATGGGATATACAACAAATACATACAGAACCAGCAATAACTGAATTATATAATAAGAAAAATCAAACTGTATTTTTACCTAATACATATTTATATCATTCACAAGGTTTATGGCTTCCATTTTTTGCCGAAATAAGTAGAGAACAACAAGATTTAGTTATTAAATCATTAGAAGAGGTTTTGAGTGAGTTTGGATTTTAGAAAATGTCCTGTATGTAGGTTATATTATTCTTTTAAGATTAAAGAAGTAATAGAACATGATAATATAAAATATCATTATTCTGTATGTCATAACTGTGGTTATGTAATGCAAAATCCTAATTATGACAGTAAATCTATTTATTATAATTTAGGATATGATAGTCCTAATAATTATGTAAAACATGCAATTGACAGAGCAAATTATATAGTAGATTTTATATTAGATCATACTACTAGATTTAATTTGATTAAAAAATATAACATTTTAGATATTGGTTCTGGTAAAGGATTGGTAGGATATTACATATCAGAAAGATTATATGGTTCTAATGTAAGAGGAATAACATATCACGAAGAAGATAAATATTTTATTGATACTAATGTTGAAGACATTGAAAATATATTAACAGATTATGGTATGACACTAGGTGGTAAAAATTATGATTTAATTATAATGTCTCATGTATTAGAACACTTTAAACAACCAGAAAAAGTATTAAGTTATATACAACAATTTTTATTAAAAGATAATGGAATTATTTACATAGAAGTTCCTAGCTTTTATAGAGCAGAAGTTAGAAGTAAAAAGGTTTTTGTTCCTCAACATATATCATTTTTTACTAAAAAGAGTTTATTCAATTTATTAAATTTAAGTGGTTTAAGATTTTTACATGTAAAAGAAAGTAAGCATTGGGGAAATATTAAATGTTTAGCAACTAATAATTATTATAAATTTAAATTTAAGTATGATAAGTTTGTATATACTAAATATATTTTTAGTAAAATTATTAATAGATTAAATAAAATAATTTATAGAAATAAAAACGTAGGACCAAATGAGTAGAATTTTAATATTTGAAGAATGGCATCATTTTATACCAACGGGTAAAAGTTGGGCATATGGATTATATCATCTTGGCAATGATGTTTTTCACATAGCACCTTCTGAAATAAACGATAATACATTGAAAGATTTATATGATTTAAATTTAGATGTTATTATTTGGTTTGATGTAAATATATCACCACAATCACATGCTTTTATGAAAAAATTAAAAGAAGTAACAAACACAAAAATTATAGTTGCAGTCGGATTAGATTATAAACCTCAATACTATGATTTTCGTGATATTATTGATTATTGGGTATCAACAACATATAAACACGAAAGAGCAGATTATAATTTTAGAACTAATGGTTATGATTTAATTCATATACCATTAGCAGCATCTGAAATTTTATTTTTTAATATTGATAATATAGAAAAAGAATATGATGTTTCTTTTATAGGACAATTTGGCATTACAGGTCACGGTAATAGAAATGAAGATAAATATTTATTTCCTATAATTGATGAACCAAATTTTAAAGGTTTTTATAGTGGATTTATATATAATCAAAAAGGATATGGAACTGTTTCATATGAACGGTTAAACAAGATATATAATTCAACTAAAGTAAATTTAAACTTTCATTATGATAATCAAAAAGGAACAACTGACAGAATAGATTTTAATGCTAGAACATTTGAAATATGTTTAAGTAAACAATTTCAATTATGTGATCATCCATATATAAAAGAATTAATTCCTAGTATGTATGTAGAAACAAATCCTAAAGATTGGAAAGAAACAGTTTATTATTTTTTAGAAAATGAAGATATGAGAAATACTATAGCAACTGAAACGTTTAATGAGGTTATTGAAAATCATTTATGGACCCATAGAATGCAAACACTATTAAATAAAATTACTCAAGGAGTTAGATAATGAAAAAAATATTGTGGATTATGAGTTTAGATAAAAATGGTTATTTAAGTCCTGCGGTTATTTGGTGGTATGGAATATTAGAAAATATGGGTTATGAAGTTGTTTATTATGATTATAATGAATATAGAGGAAATATAGATTCATTATATGAAGATATTAAAAATTACAAACCAGACTTTACAATAGTTGCTGCATATAATCTAATACATACAGAATTTATTAGATTAAGAGATATTACTAAATTATATGTTTTACAATCAGATGATAGATGGAGATATTCTAATTTTTCTAAATTTTGGATTCCTTTTGTAGATGGTGTAATTACATTTGAAGGTGAATTAGAAAATTATGTTTCTGATGGGTTAAAACCAGAACAATTTAATAAAATGAGATGGTCATTTAATCCTACAATGATGACACTTGACAGTCATTTTAATATACAAAATGGATATAAATATTTTATTTCTCATACAGGCGGTATGCATGGTAATAGACAATTAGTAATAGAAGATTTTAGAAAAAATAATTTGAATGTATTTGTAGATCAAAGTTTAGATTATACAACAACCAAAGATATATGGTCATCATCAAAATATTCATTATGTATTACTAATAATTCACTTAATACTGGTAAAGAATTAAAAGGTAGAGTTGTTGAAATACCTAATTTTTGTGTGTTATTAACAGAACCATTTCCTGATATGGAAAAATATTATGATATGGAAAATGAATGTATATTATTTAATTCTACAGAAGAAGCAGTTGAAAAAATAAATATTTTAGAAAAAGATAATAACTTATATAGAAAAATATTTACTTCAGGTAAAAGAAGATTGTGGAATTCAAATACTGCATATCACGAATGGGATTCAATTTTACCAAACATTGACCCAGACTATAAAAAAATTGATATTATTAAATTATTAAAAGAAAAACACGGAGATTATTATTATGCGTGAAATATATTCTAAACAAGATCCTAGATTGTTATTACATGTGGTTCATAGAAAAAATCCATATGGGTTTAATAAATTTGAAAGAAAAAATTTAAGTGATGATAGACAATATTTACAAGTTGCTTATATTGGAATGTCTAAAGATCATTCATTTAAAGCACATCAACACATATTTAAGGATCCACCACAACACGAAGTTATTGCACAAGAAAGTTGGGTAGTTATTGAAGGTGTTGTTAAAGTAGATTATTATGATATAAATGGAGATTTTTTAGAAAGTGTTAAATTATTTTCAGGTGATGTAACAATAACATTTAGAGGTGGTCATAATTATACTGCATTACAAAATAATACACAAGTATATGAATTTAAAACTGGACCTTACGAAGGCGTAGAAAGAGATAAAGCATTTATATGATAAAAATTAATTTAGGTTGTGGTAAAAGAAATTTTGGTGATGATTGGGTTCATATAGATGGATCTCATGAATATGAACATATAAAACATCATGATATAATTAATTTACCGTTTGAAAATGATAGTGTAGATTTAATTTATGCATCTCATGTTATTGAATATTTTGATAGAGAAGAAATTCTTGTTATATTAAGAGGTTGGTGGCATAAATTAAAACCAGGAGGAATATTAAGATTAGCAGTTCCTGATTTTTACGAGATTGCCAGACTATATATTAATAATGATTATTCATTAAATTCGTTTTTAGGTCCTCTTTATGGAAAAATGTTATTAGATGGAAATTATATATATCACAAGACAGTTTATGATTCACATTCTCTCATACATATATTGAAAATAGCAGGTTATAATAGATTTTCAAGATGGGATTGGAAAGAAGTTGATCATGGAAAATTTGATGATCATTCTCAAGCATATCTACCACACATGGACAAAGAAAACGGAAATTTAATATCACTAAATATACAGGCAATGAAATGAAATTAAAACCAATAGATTTTACAGTAGTAGAAGATTTTGAAAAAAAAGTAGCAGAATTTTTCGGTGCTCCATATGGAATAGCAGTAGATAGTTGCACACATGGAATAGAATTATGTTTAAGATATACAAATGCACGACACATTTATTCTCCTAAACATACATATATTTCTGTTCCTATGTTAGCTAACAAATTAAACATACCATTAAGTTGGAATGATGGTGCAAAATGGACTAATTATTATTGGTTAGCACCTTATATTGTAGATGCTGCAACTGTATGGCAAAAAGATTTCTTTAAAAGTTTACAAGATTTTAATGTATATATAGAAGAAGAAGCATCAGATATTCCTTTGTTTGTAAATTTGAGTTTTCAATACCAAAAACATTTGAATGTTGGTAGAGGTGGAATGATTTTAACTAATAATAAAGAAGCAGCAATACAATTGAAAAAAATGTCATATGATGGAAGACTTCCTGGTATACCTTGGAGAGAACAAAATATAGATACAATGGGTTATCATTATTATATGACACCTGAAACTGCAAAATTAGGTTTAGAAAAATTTGAAGATGCAGTAAATAGAGAACCTAGAATCTGGAGTTATAAAGATTACCCAGATGTTTCTAAAATGGATGTGTTTAATAAACAAAAGGAGATATAAATGAGTAGTATAAATGTTTTTGGAAAAAAATTATTAACTAAACCTGTTAAAAAAGAAACTGTTTCTAAATCAGGTTTAATTATTGTAGAAAATGATATTGATAAAAATGTTATTGAAGCAGAGGTAATTGGTATTGGTAATGAGGTTTCATTTACAGTACAAGGAAAAACTACAAACAATAAATATAAAGTTTTTTATTTAAAATCTAATTGTATAGAAATTAAATTAAATGACGTCTTATATCATATATTGAATGAAGATGATTTATTATGTTCAGTAGAAAAAAATGATGGAAAAGAAGATGAGTAAAAAAATCGCTTTTATAACAGGAATCGCAGGTCAAGACGGAAGTTATCTTGCTGAACATCTATTAGAAAAAGACTATAAAGTGTTTGGTATTATTAGACGTAATTCAACTCCTGAACACCAAGAAAATAGAATAACTCATTTACAAAATGATATAGAAACTTTATATGGAGATTTAGCTGATCAAAGTTCACTAGAACATTATCTTAGAGTAATTCAACCTGATGAAATATATAATCTTGCAGCACAAAGTCATGTAAGAATTAGTTTTGATATACCTCAATTTACAGTTCAAACAAATGCAATTGGTGTAATAAATATATTAGAAGCATTTAAGAAAAATAGTCCTAGATCTAAATTTTATCAAGCATCATCTTCAGAAATGTTTGGTAATTCAGTAGATGAAGATGGTTTTCAAAGAGAAACAACTCCAATGCATCCTACAAGTCCTTATGGTTGTGCAAAAGTTTTTGGATATAATATAGTAAGACATTATAGAAACGCATATAAATTATTTGCAGCTAATGGTATTTTATTTAATCATGAATCACCTAGAAGAGGTTCCAACTTTGTTACTAATAAAGTTGTTAAGACTGCGGTTATGATAAAATATGGACTTACAGATAAACTAGTTTTAGGAAATATGGATTCATTTAGAGACTGGGGTCATAGTAAAGATTATGTTAAAGCAATGAATTTAATTTTAAATCACTCTGAACCGGATGATTTTGTTGTAGCAACTGGTAAAACACATTCTGTTAGAGATTTAGTAAATTATGTTTTTAATAAATTGGAATTAGATCAGAAAAAATATATTTATCAAGATGTTAAGTATATGAGAGCAGAAGAACTTAAATATTTAAAAGGTGATAGTACTAAAACAAAAACTGTTTTGGGATGGCAACCAGAATATACATTTGAAACACTTTTAAATGAAATGATTAATTTTTGGTTAATTGAATTAGCATCTAAAAAACTTAAATAGGAATAAACATTAATGTTAGGTTATATATTGTTTGCTGTTTGTTTGTTTTTTATTTTTTATGTGATTAAAAATAAATTAAATCCAGCATTTATATTTTTGTATATTGGATTTTTATATTTTTGCACAATAATAATATTAAAATCTTAAATAAAAAAGAGAGGCATAAAATGGCACTTAATATAATTACATTAGAATTATGTAATGAACATAGAAAAGAAACTATAGATTTTCCTATAGAATTATTACCTATTATTAGATGTAATGAAATAATAGAAATAAATAATATTAAATTTCAAATATCATGTATACAACATGCAATAAAAATTAATTTAGAAAAACCAAAAAAACCAATAATTACATTTTCTGGTAAATTTATAGAAGGATAAAAATGGAATTAAAACTTACAACTCATAATGCAAATACTTTAGATCATTGGAGAGAAAAACATGTTAGAGAATATGATTTAGATAAACCTTATGATTTTTCTCAAATAGAACAAAGTCCTCTAAGTTATCATACAATTGCAGCACACATATTAAATGAAAATAGAGATATTTTTAAAAATAAATCTTTATTAGAAATTGGTTGTGCTGGTGGTTATTTTTCAACATATGTTGCAACCCACTATCTGTTAGATTGGCAAGTTACTGGTTGGGATTTTAGTGATACTGCAATTCAAGCTGCTAAAAATAGAACATCACACATTAGCAATTTAAAATTTGAACAGATTGATATTTTAAAAACTCCAGTAACAGAAAATTATGGAGCAATATGTTGTTTTGAAACAATAGAACATATGGAAGAAGGTATAAACTATAAGTTATTAGATAATTGGATAAATCACTGTGAATATTTAATAATTTCAACCGTAGATACTGAAGATTATTGTAATGGTGAACATGTATCTCATTATAAAATTGATACATTTGCTAAAAAAGGTTATGAGGTTATGTGGTCATCATTTTTATCACCTATCGAAATGCCTAATGGAACATTTCATTATTTTATTAATTTAATAAAAGGAAAATTATGATAGATTTTAATGAATTTGAAAAAATAAATATTTTTTCAGCTATCACATGATAGTTTTGTTGATACAAGTGATATTGTACAAATGCAACAAATTGTAAAACATTTTAAAGAAACATTAAATATTAATATTACAATTATAGTGTTACCAAAAACAATGAGTTTAAGCAAAAAAATTAATGAAAAAGAAATGAACGATTTAGGTTGGTTTAGACATGATTGAAATAGATGGTAATATTTGGAATTTTTACAAAATTGATAAAGAAGCATATATTTGTGTAACAACAAACGGTCTTGTAAAAAAGACAGGTGAATGTGTGATGGGAGCAGGAGTTGCTCTTGAAGCAAAAAATAGATTTAATAAATTACCATTTGAATTAGGTTCAAGTATAAATAAAAACGGTAATAATGTTTATATGTTTGAAAAATATAGAATATTTACATATCCTACAAAACATAACTGGTATGAAAATTCAGATATAAATTTAATAGAAAAATCAGCACATCAATTATTAAAATATATTAATCATTTTAATATACCTAGAGTATATTTACCAAGACCTGGTTGTGGTAATGGTAAATTAAAGTGGAAAGATGTGAAACCTGTAATAGAAAAAATATTAGATGATAGAATATTAATAGTTTCAAAGGAAAAATTAAAAATATGAGTTATTCAGATTTCGAAAAATATAAAACTTCACAATATGAAAAATATATATGTCCATTATGTTCTAGTAGAAATATAAAAAAATTTTTTAATGACGTATATGATATGGATGTTAGATATGAATGCCAAAAGTGTAAATTTATAAATGATAATGAACTTATGTTTAAACGTAATAGTTTTACTGCAGCGTTTGATGATTTATCTCGTATGACTAAAAGAGAATTAAAAAAATTACTTCCAAAACTTGAAAAACAATATATAAAAGAACGAAAACGTTCTGAAAGTATGTGGGAAACATATGGAAGTGAATTAGCAGGTGATTTTGCAAGTGAAGAATATATACTAAATATTAAAATAAAAATAATTAAAAATTTAATCGGTGATGGAGAACAAACATTATGATGCAATATCTATCAATAATAAATGACGTATTATACGGACCATATTCTGTTGAAAAACCAACAAGAACTGGAATTAAAACATTATCATTATCAGGAGTTCAATTTGAACATGATATGAGAGATGGTTTTCCATTACTTACTACTAAACAGATGGGTATAAAATCAATAGCCGCAGAACTTGAGTTTTTTATTAAAGGACTTTCTGATAAGAAATGGTTACAAGAACGTAAATGTTATATTTGGGATGAATGGGCAAATCCGAAACAAGTAAATGAACAGATGTTAAAATATAAAAATAACTTTTCTTCATATGAAGGACCGCATCAAAGTATTATCCAAGGCATGGCAAATATGGATGATAGCCAATTGAGAATAATTTTACAAGAAGAAATTTCCGATTTAGGTCGTATTTATGGTGTTCAGTGGAGAGATTGGAAAACAACAGAAGAATATACTCCAGATGGTTGGATGGACGATGAATTTAAATTTAAAACATTTGATCAATTAACCGATGTAATTGAAAGAGCAAAGAAAGACCCATTGGATAGAAGATTGTTGGTAACTGCTTGGAGACCAGATGAAATAGATGAAATGGCTTTACCACCATGTCATTATGCTTGGCAAATATTAAGTGATGGTTATTATTTAGATTTAATTTGGGTTCAAAGAAGTGTAGACGTAGGATTAGGACTTCCATATAATATTGCATCATATGCTTTATTATTAACATTATTAAGTAAAGAACTTAATTTAAAACCTAGAAGATTAATAGGTCATTTAGCAGATACTCATATTTATGAAAATCATATAGATAAATTAACAGAACAATTATCTAGACCTATATATGAATTACCAAAAATAGAAATATTAAATTTTAAAAGTATATTTGATTGGGAATATACAGATGTTAAACTAATTAATTATAAATGTAATCCTAAAATAGAATTAGAAGTAGCAATATGACAAAACCAGCAGATTTATATTTAGATGCACATTATTAATATTAAGGATTTTTATGAACACTGAACAACATATAATTATTGCAAACACATTAACAAAAGAAACAATAGAACGAAATATAGAGTCTATTGACCAATTTAAAAAATTTTTTAATGGAATAGAAATTAAAATTAATAATCATTTACCAGATAATGTGTGTGCATTAATTGATGAAAATAATAAATTGTCATCAAATATTCATATATTTAAAATTGTTAATAATGAGTTATTTTTTGCTAAATCTATTCCATCAATTTTAAATTCAAATAAATTTAACGGAGAATAAAACAAATGGAAAAAATAAGTTTCATAATACCTGGACGTAATAACTTAAAATATCTTAAATGGGCATATAAAGCAATAAGATTAAATCTTGAAACACAACATGAAATTTGTTTTGCGGATGATGCTTCTACAGATGGCACATGGGAATGGTGTTTAGAAATTATGAAAGATGATCCTAATTTTAAGGCAATTAGAAATGAAGGTCCTGAAAGATTAGGTCATACTATATTATATGATAGATTAATAAATGAAGTTGCAACACAAGATATAGTAATGATATATCATTGTGATATGTATGCGTTTTCTGGAATGGATAAAGCAATATTAAAAAATATAAAACCAGGAACAATTGTTAGTTTAACAAGAATTGAACCATCACTTCATCCACCAGGACCAGAAAAAATAATTCAAGATTGGGGAACAGAACCAGAACAATTTGATGAAGATGCTGCTAAAGATTTTGTAGAAGATTTTAAGAAACATTATAATAGTCAAATAACACAAGGTATATTTGCTCCTTGGGCAATTTACAAATATGATTTTCAATCAATTGGTGGTCATGACCCGCTGTTTGCACCACAAAGTAGAGAAGATAGTGATATATTTAATAGATTTGTTTTAAGTGGTTATAATTTAATTCAAACGTGGGAAGGTTTTGTTTATCATATGACGTGTAGAGGTAGTAGATTTAATCCTACAATTACAAATGTTGGAACTGCTAGTACAGAATGGTTAATTCAAAACAATAAAAGTGAAAGAAACTTTATTAGAAAATGGGGTTCAATGGTTAAACATGATAAACAATTAATGCCAATTGTTCTTAATAGATATAATATAGTTTTAGAAATTAAAAATTTATTTGTTTCAAATTTTTTAGTATATTTAGAACCATATTTTGACACAATATATTTTGATTTAAGAAATGAAAGAGAAAATGATGCAAGTAGAGTAGTTGGAATAATGAACGCAGTTGATAATTATATTAAATATGAAAGTCAAAATACTAAAATAAATTTACAAGATAAGTTTAAGTATTTATTAACAAATACTGATGAATCGGTTGGTAATATAGTTGTTAAATTAGATTTAGCTAACGTAGATCAAGATACGATGTCTATTATACCTAAGTTAAGTGAAATCATTTCTTCAACTAATGAAATAGGTATATTTGAAATATATAAATTAAAAATTATTATTAATTCATTAAAAACATATGAAAATAATTTAATTAAATTAAACCATAACGAACAAGACTATATTTATATTAAATAGGAAATTCATGAATACGAAAACAAAAATAGTTTTATCTATAATACTAGCATTAGTAATAGCAATTGTTTTTTTACAATATCAAGTAAATAAAACAGAAAAAGAATTAGAAAAGAAAAAATTAGAAGCAGCATATAATTATCAAAACTTCCAAGCGTGGAAAGATAGTTCTATGATGAAAGCAAATACATTACAAGAATATGCAATCGCTGTTAGAAATTTAAAAGATGAAAATAAAAAATTAAAACAAGAAAATGTATTTTTGAAAAGTCAATTTACATTATTGTTAGATTCAATTGAAGTTTTAAATAAACCAGCAACAGTAGATACTACAGATTCTTCTAGAATAGTTATAGAATTTGAAGGAGAACAAGGTAGAATAACATATAAAGGTCAAGTGATTTATTTTAAATTAAATAAAACTGCTACACATTCTCTAAAAATAAATCAATCACCTATAAAAATAACAAGTATATTTGAATTAGATCCTAAAACTAATTTAATAACAAATAAAATATATACAGATGGTGTTCTGATAGATGATGCATATACAGTTATAGATTCTTTAATATATCGTAAATTGAACACCCCAGAAGGTATGGTAGATGCTGCAGTAAACTTCTGGGATAAGATTAATCTAATCATAGAAGCAAATCAAGAGATAAAAATGCAGAATGAAATATGGAAACAAAATAGAACTTCTGTAAATTTAGGATTAGGTTATAACGTTACAGAAACTCTATCTTTTGAGGTTAAGAAAGATATTCTAAATAATATATGGAATGCAAATGCGAGATTCTCAATAACTCCATATAAAATATGGAATATTATTTTTTAGAAAACTATTTACAGTTATGAATTTTTTAATTAAATTAACATATCAAAAATAAAAAAATCTAGGAAACATTATGTCTAAAATCAATCCTAATGACTATATTGAAATTATTGAAGAAACTGATGAGTGGAATGATGAAATTCTACCAAATGAAATTGACAAGGATTATAAGAAATTCGAAAAAATTAAAAATAGAAAACATCATTTCAAAGAAGGTAGAAATTTGGATAGAATTAGAGATAAACAAAAAAATCACAGAATCTCTACAAATAAAAATTAAAAAAACTATTTACAATCTAAATTATTTTTATTATATTTGTATTGTAAATTAATTAAGGTTATATGGAACCAAAATATAAAGTTGGTGAATTAGTTACCATAACAAAAGGACATCCTGTATGGTATACACATTTAGATGATTTAAGATTATCATTTGTCGGAAAAACAGGAAGAATTGTAGATATAGAATCTCAAGTTTTTACTGCTGAAGATCTTAAATGGTTTTATTTTAATTATAAAGATAAAATTGATCCAAATTATAAACAAACAATTTTTAATTATTATATTATATTTCCATCTGAACCTAACAGAAAAATATTATTTACAGAAATATATTTAACTCCATTTAATTTAGAAAGATAAAAATGTCACTTATTAGAAGTACTACAAATCCTGAAGGATTATATATTGTTGGAACTGGAAATGATGATCTTGAAATAATGAGACCGGGTGAAGATACTTTAAAGATGAAATATTCAACTTTTATTGAAATATTAAAAAAATGTTATGAATGTATTGAAGAAGATTTAGATGAGGATTTAGAAGATCAAATAGACGATACAAAATTTAATATGAAATATCACGGTGTAGAACTTTATAATATCCAATATAATTGGAAATTAAAAATTTCTTTTTCAACTTGGTATTATTTAATTTTTAAAAATAAATATAGATGGTTAAAATGAACAGAATAGAATATCTAGAATCTAAATTTAAATCTAAAAGACAACTTAAAAGTTTAGAAAAAAAACATTTTCCAGATTTTGAAAAACACGCAGGTTATATGGGAAACGGTGTTTATATTTGGAAAGATATATTAGCAACAGATACAAGAGAATTATTTTTAATGGGTCTCTTATATATTACAGGAATAAAATTTAAAAAAGTATGATTAAAATTACAGTAGAATTATATCCACATGGATATTCAGAAAATATAGTTAAGTTAGGTGAAATTAAAATTGCAAATGATGGAACCGGAACTATAAACAAAGGAAACTATAAATTTAATATAGATACAGGTAAAAAGAAAAATTGGAAAACTGGTGAAGTTAAAGATTTTCCAAGAACTTCAAAAAATGTATTTTATTTAATTAAAAGATGTTTAGATGAGGTTTTAAATGATAATTCATAGAAAAGAAAAAGATGTTATGTGTACTTTTGTTGGATCTAATATCATTGAAAATACAAAAAGTAAAATATTTGATTCTTATTTTATTGAAAAGTATGATTCTGGAATATATATGGTAATGTTTAATACATTTGAAAGAGGAATTAAATATCACCTTGTAGATGATAGTGTTTACATGTTTTCTAATGGTTTTGAAAATGATAATTATGAAATAGTTTATGTTGAAGAATTTTTACCAACAGATACAAGTTTTGTAAGATCACATTCGCAATGTAAAGATCAAATATATTTTTATTTTATTCCATTTGATTTAATTTTAGATAAAGATGAAAAATAAATTATATTTTGTTGAACCGGTTGAGCCTGAACTAAATATGCCAGCTACTATTGGAATAGGTTCAGATTCTTATCCAGGAACTGTTGTTTATATTAATAAAGAAAAAACTTTACTTAGAGTTCAAATGGATAATTATACACCTGATGTTGCAAATGGTTATGATTATTTTAGAAATCAGATATATATTTATTCTAGAGATAAAGATAATGTTGAATATATATTTACTTTGAGAAAAAACGGTGTATGGGTTGAAAAATTAAAATCTATGAGATATTCTGCTAAATTAACTTTAGGTATTAGAAGAGCATATAATGATCCATCATTTTAATAAATATTTAATAATTTTTCTTATATATGTTTTAAGTAATGTTTTATATGGTCAAATTACTCCATATATTAAATTTCAAGTGACTTCAAATAGTGATTTATTTATAGCACATAATCCAGAAACATATACATTTGTAGGAAATAATGATGACACTATTAAAGTAATATCAATTAATATTATAGATGAACGATTTATAGAATTGATAACAAATAAAAGATTAGAAATGAATATAGGTTATGCACTTATATACAAAAGAAAAATAAATGATTTGTATATTAAGACACCGTATTATACGTTTTTTGGGTTTTGTCCTGCATTTATACAAAAAATAAATGTTAATCAACCAACTAGAATAAATTAAAGGTTATTATGTATTACAAAGAAAAAACAGATTTAGACTCAAATAGACATTTATATTTATTTGCAAAAAGATGGTATGTTTTTGATTCAGAAAATATTGTAGAAGAAACTAAAAAGGCAGTTAATAAAATATATTTTGGTAGTGATAAATTACCATCAAGTAAGGATGTTGCAAATATTTTAATTAACTTGGTTTCTAAACAAAAAAATAATTTTTTTCAAAATAAAATTAGTTATTTTATAGAAGAATTAGATCCTACTAATTGGAAATGGAATTACTTAAATAATTCTGTTGAATATTCATACTGGGATAGAATTATAATAATATTATTATCTAATATGAGATTAACAAAATTATCAGATATACCTTTTAGTTTAGGTGTTCCTGACCCAGATTTTATGAGTGTTTATAAACCTATTAAGAGTGAAGAGGAAACTATATAATGAAATTATATATACCAAAATTAAAAGAAGAATTAAAATTAACTAGTGATTGGACATTTAAGCTTCATTATGAGCATAGAAATGCATCATTATATCCTAATTATAATAATTATAATTATAGAGATAATCTAAGTCCAGTTCAATATACATTAACTGTAGGAACAATTTTAAAAGTTGATAGATATTATATAAGAAATGGAGCTTCTGATTTTGATTCAATGACTTTTAGAATATCATATAACGATAATAAAGATTTAATTGGTAAAAGATTTTGGGTTAAATTAGATGATGCTAACAAAATAGAATTTGAAAGTGTAGTTTATAATACACATGTTAGTATGAGGTGGGATGGATATATTCGTAGTATATATCCAGCTAAAGGATTATCTCATAAAACTGAAATAAATAATCAAAAATTTGTATGTAATGAATTAAAATGTAAACAACTTAATGAAGTAAGATTTGTAATTAAAAAAGAATTTTATGAATATGAAGCAACTGAAGAAAATTGGAAAAAATATGAGTATGATAAAAGAGAGTTTTTCTCACCATATACAACTCCACGTTCTAAATGTTTCGATTCATTAGATGAATTTTTTAAAACTACAATTTATCCTAAATTTGGTATGTTTTCAAAACCAAATATTTCTGATTATATTTTATATAAAGTTAAATATTCTTTATATGATAATAAAACTGGAATGGAACATATTGCAGAAAGTGTAGATACTCTCAAAACAATTGCAAGAAAAATTTTAAAAAATGAAATTAAAACTTAATTTTTTTAATTTCTTCCAATATATATTAATAAGATTTTAAAACAAAAAGAGAAATAAAACAAATGACTTTAATAAATACAATATCGAGACAACCCCTTTGCCAACATTGGTTTAGTAATATGCCAGTGACAGGTATTGAAGCGTTATCATATGATAATAAAGGAATAACTGGATAACTCGATAAGTTTTATTAAATAAGAAATTAGAAAACCTGTCGATGACAGGTTTTTTGGTTTTAAATGTTCTTTGAAATAATGAAAATATGTAAAAATCACTGTTTCTCATCAAAAAGGTGATTTTTAATAAAAATAAAAATATTTTTTAAAACTGTTTACAGTTATAGATTTTTTTGTTATATTTACTATGTAATTAATTAAATTAAATAAGGTTATATGAAACACAAATCTAAATGTAACTGTAAGCATTCTGATGTACATAAAGACATAGTTTATGGAACACATAATGTTTATGAAGTTAAAATTTGTATTAGATGTAATACAATTTTAAGTTCTAAAAAAATATAAGGAAGGTTAAAGCGTAACTGGATTGATCGCCCCAGTCTTGATTTTTTATTAGTTTTTTCAAGTCTCTTATATTTATAATAAAGGAGATTATATGGAAAAATGTAATAAATGTGGAAAAATACTTAAAAATAAAGCAGGTTTAAGTTATCATATTAAAGTTAAGCACGATGGATTTCGTCAATGGAATAAAGGTTTAACCAAAAATAATAATAAAGGAATTGAAAAATATTCTAAAAATCATAAAAAAGTTGTTTTAAGTGACGAAAAAGAAATTGAACGTAGGAATAAAATATCTAAAACCGCAAAATTGAGAGGAACGATTGGTGGTTATAGAATAGGTTCAGGAAGAAGTAAGGGTAGTTGGTATAAAAACGAATATATGGATAGTAGCTATGAATTAGAATATGCAAAATGGTTAGATAAAAATAAAATTAAATGGATTAAAAACAAAATAAAGTTTCCATATATATTTGAAGGAAAAGAACGATATTATATTCCAGATTTTTATTTACCTGATACTGATGAATATATTGAAATTAAAGGTTTTAAGACAGATAAAGATGATGCTAAATGGAAATATTTTCCATATTCTTTGAAAGTATTGTATAGACACGATTTAAATGAATTGTGTAATTTAAGTTTATAAGGAAGGTCTGACCCCATTGGTGCGGGAACTTGTCTTGAAAACAAGGGGCCGTGAAAGCGGTATGAGAGTTCGAGTCTCTCACCTTCCTCAACAAACGCTCCTATGACTTATCCAAATGGTAAAGGTAACAGGCTTAAACCCTGAGTTTGTGTAGGTTCGAGTCCTACTAGGAGTACTAAATACTCGCCCGGAGCTGTTGTTCGGAATTAACTCCGATAATAAACGCCGGGAAATGAGGTTAAAAAAATAAAAACTATTTACAGTTAATATAATTTTTATTATATTTATATTCTTAGTTTTTAATATTCTTTGAAATTTTGGTTGACAAATTGAAATATATTTGGTAGCAAATTATATATAAATGATTTGCTGATAAAAAAGACCGGATTAAGTGCCGATCGGTTCGGCGGGATCTAGTTATCAGCAATTATCGGGTTAAGGTGTTACGGTAGCATTCGTGGTTTGGGACCATGAGGCCTGAGTTCAACTCTCAGTAACCCGACAATAATTGGCCGCATAGTTTTTAACTGGATTTAAAATACTGGATTTGTACCCCAGAGTTATCGGTTCGAACCCGATTGTGGCCTCAACAATATCTGGATGTGACCGGAAGTGGTATTACGGCCTCGGTTTGGATCCGAGAAGATGCAGGTTCGAGCCCTGTCATCCAGACAACATTTTTGGGTTAGCGTAAGTATGTGATCTTTATTGGTTAAGAACTTACGTGATTTTAACAAAAGTTAAAATGGGATAAACCAATTCCTTTCACATGGGATATTCCAACCCGAAGCTCTTTGGTTCGTGGGTTTGCTTGGAGTGGACACCTGCCTGTCACGCAGGATATCAGATGGGTTCGAATCCCATACGGACCGCAATTTTATATCATTGTAATGCCCTGATATAAAATTAATTTCAAAGATATATTGTGAATGGCAACATAATTATATGTTTATTACTTAACAATTGGAAAAGCTTTAAAAGTAAGACTGCATATTGCAATATTAGAAATTGTTATTTAATTTTATTTTATAGTGTAAGACAACACTTCAGTTTATGAAAATGTAGGTGCAATTCCTACTAAAATAAAATTAAATTTATATATAAGCCCAGTATATTGGGTTAATAATATACAAATATATAATGTAAACTCTGTATATTGAGTCGATAATATACAATATATGATTAAGAGGTTAATAATATAGTTAACCTCATTTGGCACCGATCCAGGGTAGAAGGACGGTCTGTAAAACCGGAACTAGTAGGTTCGAGTCCTACCGGTGTCACAATAAAATATACTTCCTCAGTTCCTTAAGCGCGGGTTAGGACATATGTTTATGATAAAAGAACTCTAGTACATTAAGGCAAATTATGTATTGGATAATTTTTAGATATATGAGAGGCGTGAATTAAAATATATCGATCAATGTTTTACTTCATAGTTTAAAGGCAATCCCGTGTAACATTTTTAATTGCGTTCGTGACCGAGTGGATTTAGGTAACAGTCTTTTAAACTGTATTACGCAGGTTCGATCCCTGCCGAGCGCACACTTGAGAAACAGGTTCGAATCCTGTAACTTAGATATGAGTTAGTAACTAAGTGCACGTAGTTATGTTGACCTTATTATTTAGTTTAGTTTAATGGGCAAAACGCGAGCGTTTTACGTGCAAATGTACCAAGGCTGGCGAGACGGTCTCCAAAACCATCTGGGTGGGTTCGATTCCTACTGTACGTGCAAATAATCTGGTTATGCGGAAAATTAAAAGCTAATATCTTATTCAAGTTTAAAGATATGAACTGCAGGTTGCTCTGCCTTAATCAGATTATTAAGAACCAGAGTCCGATTGGTCGAGGTAGATGCCTGCAAAGCATTTGAAGAGAGTTCGATTCTCTCCTGGTTCTCTATATTCTTCTTTCGAACACCTATATTTATATTAAAATAATATTGGGTTCAAAATGAAAAAATGTGAAAACTGCGGTAAAATTAATAATGAAGATTATAGCAATAGATTTTGTAGTGAAAAATGTTCACGATCATATTCTACAAAAAATGATAATTCACGGGAGCAAAAATATGCAAGTTGTATAGATTGTAAATCTAAAATTAGAATAAATAAAAGAGCATCTTTGAAGCTATGTAGGTGTGACAAATGTAAAATATCACTACGAAAGAAAAAATATAAAGAAAATAATAAAAGAATATGTAAATATTGTGGAAATGAAATAAATAAAAGATTTAAACAAATATGTGATACCTGTTCTAATTTTTATATGAATGTTTATAGAGATAGGTGTTCATTTAAATTTGATTTAAATAAATATAAAAATGAGTTTGATTTAGATATATACAAAAAATATGGAACATATACTGCAAAAAATAGAGGAAATAATTTTAATGGAATAGTTAGAAATCATATGTTCTCTATTAATGATGCCTATAAAATATCACTAGATCCATTGTTAGTAGCTCATCCTGCTAATTGTAGGTTAATTAAAAATATTGAAAATTTAAATAAAAATAGAAAATCATCTATAACTTTACAGGAATTAATAAATAAAATTTTAAAATTTGAATCTAAATATCAAACAGAAAATAATAGTGATATTTTAGAAATAATAAATAGAATTAAAATTGGATAGTGTGGGTTCGAGTCCCACCCTTTCCTCGATTGGAGTCCAAAATGGTCTAGGATAACATTAATATATTACGATATTAATATATTCTGGTCGATATGGTTAGATTGTTTAAGTGCAGCGTAATCTATCTTAAATAACATATTATCTCCCATATTACTCCAACACCTATTAAAAATATTCCACCTTATCAATCGTGGTGAAAGAGACTGGCTGTTAACCAGTATAGAGGTAGGTTCGACTCCTACAGGTGGAGCAATTATATTTATATTCTGGTGTAGCTCAATGGTAGAGCTTCCGGCTGTTAACCGGACGGTTGAAGGTTCGAACCCTTTCGCCAGAGCAAATATGGGCATCTAGCCGAGGTTGTCTTCGAACCAACTAATCGTAACTGGAGCTGAAAATATAGGTTCAAATCCTATGATGCCTACAACATTGGCGGGATGATGACAGTGGCTGTCCGACAGTTTCATATGCTGTATTAGGTTGGTTCGATTCCAACTCCCGCTACAAAAATATTTGCCGATAACTCAAGGTGAGGGCAACGTTTCATAAGCGTTAGCAGAGTGGCTCGATTCCACTTATCGGCACAAATAACAAAGAGGTTATATAATGGAAAGAATAGTAACTGTTTATCTTCACGGAGATGATTTTAATTATAGAGAAGAATATAAAGATGAATTAAAAAGTGGAGAAATGACAGAAAATGATATTGAAATGATAAAAAATTTAACATATGAAGTTGAATTACAAATTAATTTAGATACTGGAGAAATTAAATTAATAAAATAAAATATAAGGGGCTGTAGTGATAAAGGTTCAGCATGATTGGTTGTGGCCCAATCGGAGTTGGTTCGATTCCAACCGGTCCCTCAAATACATGGTGGTTGTCGTATAATGGTAAATTATATCTGGCCGTGACCCGGAGGATATGGGTTCAATTCCCATCAATCACCCAAAATAATTTTAAAAAACTATTTACAGTTATTAAAATTTTTATTATATTTACATTATAATTTTTAGAGGTTATTAAATGTCACTTAAAAGTAATTTTACAATACTTGAAAATACTGATAGATATATTTTAATTCACGATGATGCTGAAGAATATCAATCTATGTCAGTAACAAATGATGCAGAAAATGTTGTTGAATATTTATATGAAAATGGTTTATTAAAAAATGATAAACGAATATTTTATGTAGATACACTCGGTTCTGTTGATGAACTTGAACATACTTTAGGTGTTTTTAATGGATTTAAATTTGGTTTTGAATCATTAGAAATATTTAATGTAAATAAAAATTCAATATAATATATGGCGCGTTCGTCTAAATGGCCTAGGATGTTTTTATAAATCAATCTGATTAATAAAAATTCGAATTTTCTATATTTATTAATATATGGAGAATTTGAATGAAAATATGCGAATATTGTAATAAAAAACATGATGGAAAGTTTGCTACTGGAAGATTTTGTAGTAGTAAATGTGCTAAAGGATTTAGCACTAAAGCTAAAAGAAAAGAAATTAATAAAAAAGTTTCTTATAAATTAAAAGGTAGAAATGATTTTATTTGGAATAAATTAGAACCAAAAATAAGTATTTGTATAATATGTGGAAAAAGTTTTGAAATAGAGGGTTGGAATAATAAAAATGTATGTAGTAAAAAATGTGGATATATTAAAAGAGGTTTTATATTAAAAAAAGTTTTAAAAGGAAAAACAGGGGGTTATAGAAAGGGTTCTGGTAGAAGTAAGGGTGCTTACTATAAAAAACAATATTTTGATTCTAATTTTGAAATTGAAGTGGCAAAATTTTTAGACAAAAATGACATTAAATGGAAAAGAAATACTAAAAGATTTTACTTTAATTGGAAAAATAAAAAAACATATTATATCCCAGATTTTATTATAGAAAATAAAATATATTTAGAAACAAAAGGTTATTGGTATAAAGATAAATATGAAAAAACTATTGAAGCAGTTAATATAAATAAATTAAATTGGATTTTGCTTTTACAAAAAGAAGAATGGATTAAAGACAAAAATATAGTTTTACAAAAAATACAAATGGCTCGTGGGACTGCATAGGTACGTGGTCGTTGGCCTTTCAAGCCAAAAAGATGGGTTCGATTCCCATACGAGTCACAAAAACATTGTACGGATTCGAATTCCGTACGCGCTACAAAAAATAATTCTTGACGAAGAACCAAAACTCAGCCGGCAATCGTTCATCTGTAACAAGATGCTAATTGTAAGCATAAAGAAAAGACGGTGGTTAATGTGAGTATAGAATTATTATTACGCTCTCGAGGTGTTATGGATGCACAAAGGTCTTCTAAGCCTTAAGGTGAGGGTTCGAATCCTTCCGAGAGTACTAAACAAAGGTTATTAAAATGGATAAAGATACACAATTTAAATTTATAGAAGTTGTAGTAAAAAAATATTATTTTGTTGAATATAAAAATGAAGAAAATTTAAAATCTGATATAACAGATGTAAATGGTGAATCAATTGAACACGTTATAGAAGATTGGTTTATAGATAAAAGATTAGGTCCATTTCCTTTATCTATAAATCATGCAACACGCGATACTCATCTAATTAAAGAAAAATTAGTTGAAATTTCAGTTGTTGATAATTTAGATTTAATTGATGTTAAATTACAAAAATAAAATTATGGGCTCTGGGGCTGCTAGGGGTGTCTACTTAGAAAATCTGCCTATATATATTAATATGGAAATACAATGTAAAAACTGTGGAATAATATTTGAGGGCAGAAAAGGAGCTAAGTTTCATAGTCTCAGATGTGCTAATATTTTTTTTAATAAAAATAGAATGTTTAGTAAAGAACACAGAGAAAAAATATCAAAAGCACTAAAAAATAAACCTCTTTCTAAAGAACACAGAGAAAAAATATCAAAATCTTTAATTGGAAAAGCGGGTCATACGTTTACAGAGCAAGAAAAGTTAAATAAAAGTTTAGAAAAAGTAGAATATTATAAAAAACATCCAGAAAAACATCCAAATAATTTATGTAGAGGTAAAAAGAATTATCCACAAAATAAATTATTTGAAGAACTTAAAAAAGAATATAAAGTTGAACAAGAAGTATATTATGATGGTTATTGGATAGATATTTTGTTAAATGATAGTATTGCTATTGAAGTAGATGGAGAATATTGGCACAAAAATAGAAAACAAAATGATAAAAAAAGAGATAAAATTATTAGTAACAAATATAAAGTATTGAGAATAAATGCTAAAGATGTTTTATATAATTTATCTACTGTAATTGAAATAATTGGGCGATTGATGTAATTGGGAGCATAATAGACCTGCAATCTATTAG
>Ga0232062_1097852_pt1 | contig 34410 bp, 29 predicted proteins | sample LAC_MetaT_6_FD_165031 | JGI IMG/M metagenome (GOLD analysis project Ga0232062, IMG submission 165031) | Metatranscriptome of anaerobic ammonium oxidizing microbial communities from anammox membrane bioreactor (MBR) in UC Berkley... | ecosystem: Engineered > Bioreactor > Anaerobic > Unclassified ...
CGGTGACCGGGCGATCGCGGCGACGGTGGCGGAATCTCGCGGAAGTCGCCGCAAGTCTTTGGCGTTACTGAGGTTGCAGAGTGGCCCCGCCCGGATTCGAACCGGGGACCGAGCGATTATGAGTCGCCTGCTCTGACCGCTGAGCTACAGGGCCTTGGGGCATGATACCGGAGGCCGGGGACTCGGCGCGGCACCCGGCGGCGAGGGGGCGGTCGAGGCGGGGGATAGGCCTCCCCACCGGTCAGCGGATCGCCAGCATCTCGCGGTACTTCGGCAGGGTCCACAGGTCGTCGGCGATGTGCATCTCCAGTTCGTCGCCCAGTTCGCGCAGATCCCCCATCGCGGGCCTGACCACACGCTTGATGTGCTCGGCGTGCTTGTCGGGATTGGACGATTCGTGCCGCAGCGAGGCCTCCACGCGGCCGATCGCGGATCGGAATCGCGTCACCAGGTCGGCGAACGCCACCAGCGCGGCCCGAGCGTCTCCCGCGTCCACGTCCGCGGCCTCGGTCGCGGCGACCGTCTCGGCGATCTCGGCCTGCTGGCGAAGAGCGGCGGGCAGGATGATCGTGCGCGCCATCGACGCCATCGTCTCGGCCTCGATCGTCACCTGTTTGATGTACTTCTCGACGAAGATGTACGCCCGGCTCTCCAGTTCGGGTTTGCTCAGCACCTTGTACCGCTTGAACAGGTCCGTCGCCTTCTTCGACTTGAGCACCGGCAGCGCGTCCACGGTGTCCCGCAGGTTCGGCAGGCCGCGCCTCTCGGCCTCGGCGTGCCAGGCGGCGTCGTACCCGTCGCCGTTGAAGATCACGCGGCGATGCTCCTTCACCACGCCCTGCAGCACCTTCCAGACGCTCGACTCCAGCCTCTGGACCGTGGGGTTGGCGCCCGCGGCCTTCTCGAGTTCGTCGGCCAGGTCGTGGAGCGACTCGGTGACGATCGTGTTGAGCACGGTCGTCGGCCACGCGACGCTCGCCGAGGAACCGACCGCGCGGAACTCAAACTTGTTGCCCGTGAACGCGAAGGGGGAGGTGCGGTTGCGGTCGCCCGTGTGCCGGGGGATCTGCGGCAGGGTGGCCGCCCCGAGGTCGAGTTTGCCCCCCCGCATGGTCTTCTTCGGCGCGCCCGCGGCCAACTGCTCGACGATGTCCGTGAGCATGTCGCCCAGGAAGATCGAGATGATCGCGGGCGGGGCCTCGTTGGCGCCGAGGCGGTGGTCGTTGCCCGCGCTCGCCACAGATGCCCGCAGCAGATCGGCGTGCAGGTCCACCGCGCGAATGACGGCGCACAGGAACGTCAGGAACTCCATGTTCGAGTGCGTGTCGTCCTGCGGGTCGAGCAGGTTTTCGCCCGTGTCGGTCGCCATGGACCAGTTCAGGTGCTTGCCCGAGCCGTTGATGCCGGCGAAGGGCTTCTCGGCCAGCACGCAGCGCAGGCCGAAGCGCGGCGCGACGCGCTTGAGCGTCTCCATCACGATCATCTGGTGGTCGCAGGCGACGTTGGCGGTCTCGTAGTGCGCGGCCAGTTCGAACTGCCCCGGGGCCACCTCGTTGTGACGGGTCTTCACCGGCACGCCCAGCCGGTACAACTCACGCTCGCACTCGGCCATGAACGCCAGCACCCGCGGCGGGATCGAACCGAAGTAGTGGTCCTCCAACTGCTGCCCCTTCGGGGGCCTGGCCCCGAAGAGCGTCCGGTCGCAGGTCGAGAGGTCCGGGCGCGAGTAGAAGAGCGACTGGTCGATCAGGAAGTACTCCTGCTCCGCGCCGACCGTGGCGTAGACCCGGCGCACGCCCGTGTCGCTGCCGAAGATGCGCAGCACCCGCAGCGCGGCCGCGGAGAGCGCATCCATCGAGCGCAGGAGCGGGGTCTTCTTGTCGAGCGCCTCGCCGGTCCAGGAGACGAACGCCGTGGGGATGCAGAGCGTCGCGTAGTTCGGGCCGCGCATGAGGAAGACCGGGCTGGTCGCGTCCCAGGCGGTGTACCCGCGGGCCTCGAACGTCGCGCGAAGGCCGCCCGAGGGGAAACTGGACGCGTCGGGCTCACCCTGCACGAGCATCGTTCCCGTGAACTCGCTGATCGCGCCCCCGTGACCGTCGGGCGTGAGGAACGTATCGTGCTTCTCGGCGGTCAGGCCGGTGAGAGGCTGGAACCAGTGCGTGTAGTGCGTCGCGCCGTTCTCGACGGCCCAGTCCTTCATCGCCGCGGCGATGACGTCCGCGACCTCGATCTCGAGCGGGTCGCCCTGATGGATCGTGCGCAGCAGGCGCCGGAACACGTCCTTGGGCAGGCGCTGCTGCATGACGCGCTCGGTGAACACATCGCAGGAGAAGGTCGACTCCACGTCCTCCCAACGCGTCATCGCGCTGCCCTCCATGCCGTTGCGTTCCGTCATGCCAACGTACGCGGTGCGCGCACCGTTGCCGTTCGACTCTCGCCGGACCATGCGTGACTGCTCCTCGCGACCCAGGGCGGCGTATCTCCGATGCGCCGCCGTGCGGAGCCGGACCCCCGTCGGACCCGACGCGGGGATTGTTGCACGCCCAACGCGATTCGCAAGCCCGGGACGGTCAGGCCGCCGAGGTTTTGGGCGCCATGCCGCGCGCGCCTCAGCCGGGCGTGCCCGCGAGGCCGGCGGCGAGTTCGCGGGTGAACGCCTCTGCGGCCTCGGCCGGGTCGAGGCCGGACCCGGACGCCCGCTCGATCCGACGGACCATCGCGCTGCCGACGATGGCCGCGTCCGCGTGGGCTACGACCGCCCTCACGTGCTCAGCGGTAGCGATGCCGAACCCGCAGGCGATCGGCAGGTCGGTCGCTCGGCGAAGGGCGGCGACTCGCTCGGCCACGTCCGGCGCGTCGCTCCGCTCGCCCGTAATCCCGGTTCTGGCCAGCAGGTAGACGAACCCGGTCGAGCCTTTGGCCAAGGCCGCCGCCCGATCACGGGGCGTCGTCGGCGCCACGAGGTGTGAGAAGGTCAATCCCAGTTCCCCACACCGATCCCGGTACGCCCCGCTTTCCTCGAAAGGCAGGTCCGGGATGATGACGCCGTCAAACCCGGCTTCCCGCGTGCGAGCGGGGAACCCGTCGCGGCCACCGAGGCGATGGGCGATCGAAACGCTGACCATCGCCACAAGTCCTATCCCGAGCGCATCCCGAACCGATCGGACCTCCTCGAAGACCCGCTCGGGGGTGGAACCCGCCTCGATGGCCTTGTGCATGGCACCAGCGATCACGGGTCCGTCCGCGATCGGGTCGGAGAACGGGATGCCGATCTCGACGACGGACGCCCCTCCTCGCTGAAGCGCGGCGAGGAGAGGACCGGTAACGCCCGGCCTGGGGAATCCCCCGCAGATGAAGGGCATGAGCAAACGGGCGTCGGCTTGTCTCGCTGCTTGGAATGCCCGCTCGATCCGGTTCATGGCCGGTGAGGGTAGTGCCCGGGATGGAGGCCCGTCGAGCGCGGAAAGAACCCCGTGAGTCTTGACAGGGGCTGTCATCCGAGTTACTTTCGGGAATTGTGGCCCTGGAAGGGGGGCCTCTGCGAAGTCTCATGGGGGGATTCGGTGCCGGTGCCGCCATGCTCAAGATGCGCGGTTCGCGCTGTGGCGTCATCGGTCGGCGGATCGGAGAAAGGGTCCGGCCGCGAGCCGGGCCGTTCGGACTCATGCGAAGAAAGGAACGAGGCATGAAGTGGGCACGCGATCGGATCGCACTCTGTCTTGGCGCGCTCATGGCGTTCGCCGGTGTGTCGTCGGCGTCGTCGGATGATGCGCTCACGTTGCACATGGCCGGGATCGCTCCGGAGAATCCCCGAGCAGCGTTGCACTCGCTGCTCGAGGATCCGACGGTCCATCTCGAGTACGACCCGTTCACGATCCTGGTGCAACTCACGCCGGGGACGCCCGCTGAGGCCGTGGCGGCGATCATCGGCGGGCACGTGCTCGACCGGTTCACGCTCGTTCCCGATCTGGTGCACCTGAGCCTGGGCGGCGGCGTGAGCGTGAACGATGCGATCGCGCTGCTCTCGTCGCCCGCGCTGTCGGGCGCGGTCGTCTACGCCGAGCCGGACTACATTCTGCGGACGTGCGTGATCCCGAACGACACGCACTTCTCTCGCCTGTGGGGCATGCACAACACGGGCCAGACCGTGAACGGCGTGACCGGGAAGGTGGACGCCGACATCGACGGGCCTGAGGCGTGGGACGTGTACAAGGGAAACCCGAACTTCGTGGTGGCGATCATCGACACCGGCATGAACTACAACCACCCCGACCTGACCGCCAATCGCTGGGTGAATCCCGGCGAGATCCCGAACAACGGCATCGACGACGACGGGAACGGGTACATCGACGACATCTACGGGTACGACTTCTACAGCAACGACAACAACCCGTACGACACGGGGCACGGCACGCACGTCGCCGGCACCGTCGGCGCGGTGGGCAACAACGGCACCGGAGTCGTGGGCGTGAACTGGCAGTGCAAACTGATGGCCCTGCGGTTCCTCGGCTCGGGCGGCGGCACCACCACCGGCGCGATCAACTCGCTCCAGTACGCCGTGAACAAGCAGGTCAAGGTCTCCAACAACTCGTGGGGCGGCGGCGGGTACTCCCAGTCGCTCTACAACGCCATCGAGAACTCCAAGGCGGTCGGGCACATCTACGTGTGCGCCGCAGGCAACAACGGAACCAACAACGACTCAAGCCCCTTCTACCCCGCATCCTACACCAACACCAACCTGCTCTCCGTCGCGGCCACGACGAGCAACGACACGAAGCCGAGTTGGTCGAACTACGGCAAGACGTCCGTGGACCTGGGCGCGCCGGGCGCGAACATCTACAGCACCTACGGGACCAGCGGCTACGCCTACATGGACGGTACCTCGATGGCATCGCCACACGCCGCCGGCGTCGTCGCCCTCGTCTACGGCAAGAGCCCGGGAGCGCCCTGGTCTTCGATCTACCAGCAGGTGATGAGCACCACCCGCCCCATCTCCGCGCTGACGAACATCACCGTCACCGGCGGCGTCGTGAACGCCGCGGCCGCGATCGGCTTCACGCCCAACCAGCCCCCCGTGCTCACCGTCCTGACTCCATCCAACGGTTCGCAGTTCGTGCAGGGATCGCCTGTCACTTTCTCCGGCACGGCCATCGATCCGGAAGACGGCGACATCTCGAACCAGATCGTCTGGATGTCGCACCTGGACGGTGTCATCGGTGTCGGCGCCAACGTCACAACATCGTCGCTCTCCCTCGGTGTCCACTACATCACCCCGTCCGTGACCGACTCGGGCGGGCTGATCGATGATGACTTCTTCAGCATCTCCATCGTCCAGGCGAGCATCCCCGTCGCCCCCACCATCGTCTCCAGCGACGAGGGCAACCCAGGGCAAGCCGTCGTCGTGTGGGCTGACAACTCGGGCAACGAGACCGGGTTCGAGATCCAGCGGCAGGAGAGGGTCGCCGGCAAATGGACGAACAACACGATCGTCGGCACCGTCGGCGCGAACGTGACGACGTTCTCCGACAATGTCGGGCAGGGCGGCTGGCGCTACCGCGTCCGCGCCAAAGGCAGCGGCGGCGACTCCTCATGGTCCACGTGGTTGGCGCTCCGCGCCGCACGCCCCGCCAAGCCCACCGGCTCCGCGACCGGCGGCACGATCTTCATCGCCTGGAGTGACCCGTCCGGCATCGAGTCCGGCTTCGAAATCCAACGCCAGGAGCGCGTCGGCAGTTCCTGGATCAACACCACCGTGATCGGATCCGTCGGCGCCAACGTCACCGGCACATCCGACAGCCCGCCCTCGGGCCGCTACCGATACCGAGTCCGCACGCTCTCCGACGGGCGCAACAGCCAGTGGTCCGTCTGGTCCGCGCCGATCGACAACTGACACGCGGATCCAGCAGCAGCCTTGCGGGGGCCGGTCCGGAGGGGCCGGCCCCTTCTTCGTCGGCTCAGCCGACCTCGTCGGGAAGCGCCTCCAGCCCCTCGGTGAGCACGCGCGGCCCGGCCTCGGTGATGAGCACGTCGTGCTCGTAGTGGACGCTCATCGACCCGTCCGCCGTGAAGATCGGCCACTCGTGCCGCGCCTGGCGCGTTCGACCCGTGCCGACCGCGATCATCGGCTCGACCGCGACGAGCGTCCCCGGTCGGCACGGCTCCGCGCCGTCGGGCCACTCGAAGGGGGACCCGGGCACCACGTTCGACACGAACGGCGGCTCGTGCAGCCTCCGCCCGTACCCGTGCCCTCCGAGGCCGCGGACCAGGTGAAAGCCACACTCGCCCTCGACGTACGACTGCACGGTCCGCGCCCAATCGAGATAGGTGTTGTCCGGGCGGAGTTGCGCCACGCCGCGTCGGATCGATTCCCTGCCGCACGCCATGAGTCGCCGGACCTCGTCGGTGGGGGGGCCGAACGAGTAGGTCCACGCCGCGTCGCCGATCCACCCTCGATGGACGACGCCGACATCAACCTTGAGCAGGTCGCCGTCCGCCAGGGGGCGGGTGAGGTAGCCGGCGGTACCGTGGACGATGCAGTCGTTCACGCTCAGGCAGGCGTGCGAGGGGAACGGCGGCGTCTTCGGCACTCTGTAGTGCAGGAAGCACGACCTGCACCGCAGGTCCTCGAGCGTGCGGGCGACGAAGCGGTCGATCTCCGCGAGCGTCTGGCCGCGGCGCAGGAACGCGGCGAGGCGGCGGTGGGTCTCCACGACGCACTGCGCCGCGGCGTAGGCGAGTTCGGCGTCGGCCTCGGTAACGATGCTGGACCGCGGCATGGCCGCAATGGTAGCGGCTCGCGCCGGCCCCCTACGCTCCTCCCCGCGTGAGAGTCGCACTGCTCGTCAATGCGCGTTCGGGCAGGGGTCGTGCGGGCCGTCTCGGCGCGTCCGCCGCCGAGGCCTTGAGCCGCGCCGGCCACGACGCCGCCCTTGTTGCGGTCGGCCCGGGGAGCGGCGGCCACGATGCCGCGAGCGCAATCGACGGAGCGTCGCTGGCCGTCGTTGTCGGCGGCGACGGCACGGTCAATCACCTCCTGGAGAGCCTGGCGGCTCTCGGCATCCCGCTCTACCACCTGCCCACCGGCAACGAGAACCTGCTCGCGCGCGAGTTCGGCATGAGCGCCAGCGTTCCGCGACTCCTCGCCGCTGTCGAGCGCAACCGCGTGGTTCGCACGGATCTCGCCCGGTGCAACGGCCGGCCGTTCGCCCTCATGGCGTCCGTCGGACCGGACGCGGGTGTCATCCACCGCCTCGACGCCGTGCGGACGCGGGCCATCGGGCACTCGGCGTATTTCCGCCCCGTCCTCGGTGAGTTGATCCGACCGCGCCTGGCTCGATTGACGGTTACGGTCGACGGCGAACCGATCGTCGAGGCACGCCGCGGGTTCGTCGTTGTCGCGAACAGCCGCCACTACGGCCTGCGGATCGATCCGTGCCCGATGGCCGATATCGCGGACGGCTTGCTCGACACCGTCTTCTTCCCGGCTTCGACGGCCGCCGGCGCTCTCGCCTGGATGCTCGCCGCACGATGCCGCGTTCAGTTCATGTTCCCGTCGTGCCGAGTCGCTCGCGGGCGACGCATCGAAGTGAGCGCCGACGACACCGATGCGCCGTGCCAGATCGACGGGGAGACCGGCCCCGCCGGCATCCGTTCCGAGACATCGCGTCAGGTCGTCTGGCGGTGCGCGGCGGAACCGGGCGCACTCTCGATCCTCGCGCCGCGATGAGGGCACGGCCGCACAGCGTCATCCCGACGCGACTCTTCCACCGCACACCACCACGTCCGCGGCGTCCATGCCGAACTCCCACGCGAGCGTTCGTTCATCCGTGTGCCTGAGCAGGACGAGGTCCGCCCGCGTGCCCGGCGCGATGACGCCGCGATCGCGCAATCCGAGGACGCCCGCCCCGTTCACGGTCGAGGCGCAGACGGCCTCGGCGACGCTCAGGCCGCACATCCGCACGCCGAGGGCGATCGCCATGGGCACGGAGCCGCAGGGCGCGCTGCCGGGATTCCAGTTGGTCGCGAGCGCGACCGCGGCGCCCGCGTCGATGAGTTGACGCCCGCTCGCGTACCGGCCGTCGAGGTGGAAGCCCGACCCGGGAAGCAGCACGGCCGCGGTTCGCGAGGTGGCGATCGCCTCGAAATCATCCAGGCCGCTCGCCTCGAGATGATCCACGCTTGCGAACCCGCGCCGCACCGCTTCCTCCGTCATGCCGAGCCGCGTGAACTGGTCGGCGTGGACGCGGCACGGGTGCCCGCGCTCCGTCGCCGCTTCGAACAGGCGCACGCACTCCTCAACGGTCCACGCCCCGTCCTCGCAGTACGCGTCGATGGCGATGCCGGGGAACTCGGCCGAGACCGCGGGGAGCGTCTCCTCGATGGTCCTGCGTACGAAGGTGTCGCGGGGCACGTCCGGGTCGATCGCGTGGCCGATGCAGGCGGTCGGCACAACCGTGCCTCTCCATGCTCGGCCCGCGATCCGGATCGCCCGCAGCATCTTCAACTCGTCCGGCGTGGTCAGGCCGTAGCCACTCTTGACCTCGATCGTGGTCGTGCCGAATCGCAGCGCCCGTTCCAGCCGCTCGGCGAGGCGCTCGGCGAGTTCCGATTCGCTCGCCGCTCTCACGGAACGCACGGTCGCCATGATGCCCGCGCCTCGGCGGATCGTGTCGAGGTACGTCTCGCCGCGCAGTTTCGCCTCCCACTCGTCGAGCCTGTCGCCCGCCCAGCAGGCATGGGTGTGGCAATCGACGAATCCCGGCAGCAGGACGCGCCCGCGGGCCTCGATCGTTCTCGCGTCTGACGGAGCCTCGACTCCGCCGCGATGGACGATCGCCTCGATCGCGTCGCCGCGCACCAGCACGTCGGCACGGCCAACAGCGCCGATCTCGCTCATGGCGACGCCGCGCCGGATGCCCGGCGGTCCGGCTGCCGTCACAACCCGGGCATCGCGGATGAGCAGGCTCACGGCTCACGCTCCGCGATGCCGCGCAGGAACTCCAGAAACAGCCACGCGGCAAGCCTCGCCGTCCGGCCCCCCTCGTCGGTCACGGGGTTGAGTTCCATGATGTCGAAACAGGCCACACGCGGGCAGCGGCCGACCTCGCGGACCGCCGCGGCTGCCTCGGTCGCCGACCAGCCCGCCGGGTTCATCGCGCTCACGCCCGGCGCATGGGCCATGTCGATCACGTCCAGGTCGAACGTGACGAAGAGCGGCGAGCCGCCGTGCGCCAGAACGGTGCGCAACTCCGCCCGCTCCTGAACGTGCCCGCCGTGCGCCGCGAACCAGCCCGCGTGTTCGGCGCTGTTGACGATGGGCGAGAAGCCGAACAGGTCCACGCGACGAACGCCGCACCGCTCGATCAACGCCCGCATGGGCATCCCGCTGCCCGGCCGCTCGCGCACGTCGAGGTGGGGATCGAACGACACGCCGTTCAAGCCCTCCGCCCGCTCGGCCGCTGCTCGTGCGAACGCGAAGGTCAGGTCGTGACCGCCCCCGACGCCGACAGGCAGCAGTCCCGCATCGATAACGCCCCCGCGGCCTCCGTGACGCGACGGTGCGTCCGGTCAAGATCGTCGCCCGCCGGCGCTATATCACCGGCATCGAACACACCCGGCCACGCGAAGCCGCCCGGCGTCGCCGCCCCCAGTCGGGACAGCGCGGCTCGGAACGCCGTCGGCCCTTCCTTCGCCCCGACGCGGCCGCCGTTCAGCCGCACGCCCGTGTCGTCCGGCATTCCCAGCAGGGCGATTCGGCACCCGTCCGCCCGATCCGTGCGCACGAGCGACGCGAACCGGCCAGCGGTCCGATCGGGCCAGGTCCCCGCCTGGACGTGAGGCACACGCACCGCACCAGCATAGAGCCGACCGCGCGACCCTACTCCAGGCTCGTCCATCGGGGCGCACCAGGGCCGTTCGATGCCTCGATGCCTGCCTTCAGTCACCCCCGATGCTCCGGTCCCCTGCCTTGCACGCCCTCCCCGCGATCGGCGGCATTCCCGGCGACCGGTCCGCCCGATACGATGATGCCGATCCAGGAGAACCAGCCATGTCGCGCCTTGTGCTCCTTTCGATCGTCCTGTTCCTCGCCGCTCTTCCGCTGGCGGCTGTCCGGGCGTCGATGCTCGGACCTGCTGAGCCATCGGTCTCGGACGATGGGGAGTTTCGCGTCCTGCTCTTCAGCCGCACGGCAGGGTTCCGGCACGGTTCGATCGCGGCGGGGATCGCCGCGGTGACCAAACTCGGCGAGAAGCACGGCTTCGCCGTGAACGCAACGGAAGATCCTGCGGAGTTCACGGAAGAAAACCTGGATCGGTACGCCGTGATTCTCTTCCTCAACACGACGGGCACGGTGCTGGATGCCGACCAGAAGCGTGCGTTCGAACGGTTCATCGCCAAGGGCCGCGGCTGGGTGGGCGTGCACTCGGCGTCGGATACGGAGTACGACTGGCCGTGGTACGCGGGGCTGGTGGGGGCGTACTTCAAGGGGCATCCGGCGATCCAGGAGGCCACGATCCTGGTCCACGACCGCGGCCATCCTTCGACGAAGATGCTCCCGGAGCGTTGGGTGCGAACCGACGAGTGGTACACCTTCCGCGACAGCCCGCGCGGTCGTGTGCACGTGCTGATGTCGGTCGACGAACGCACCTACGAGGGCGGCGGCATGGGCGATGACCATCCGATCGCCTGGTGCCACGAGTATCGCGGCGGGCGGGCGTGGTACACCGCGCTGGGGCACACGAACGAGTCCTACGAGGAGCCGCTGTTCCTCGAGCACCTGCTCGGCGGCATCCGGTGGGCGGCGGGCGTCGAGGGGGACGCGCCGGCGAAGGCTCCGGCGGGCGCGCCGGCGTCTTCGTCGCCGTGACGACGGGCGCGGTCAGACGAGCAGCGAGGCGGGGCGTTCGAGCATCTGCTTGACGGTGCCGAGGTACTGAGCCGCCATCGCGCCGTCGATGATGCGGTGGTCGCTGGACATCGTCATGGCCATCTCGCGGACGACGGCGATTCGGGTTTCGCCGTCGTCGTCCTGCTCGAGCGTGGGGCGCTCCATGGCGCGGCCGACGGCGAGGATGGCGGCGTTTGGGGGGTTGATAATGGCCGTGAAGTGATCGACGCCGAACATGCCCAGGTTCGAGATGGTGAAGGTCGAGTCGGACATCTCTTCGACGCTCAGGCCCTTCTCCCGGGCCTTGGCGGCGAGGCGGCGGGTCTCGTCGGAGATCTGGCGCAGGCCGACGCGGTCGGCATCGCGGATGACGCCGACGACGAGGCCGCCACCTTTCTCCGCGGGGAGGGCGATGGCGACGCCGACGTTGACGCGACCGTGCAGCCGGATGGAGGGGGAGTCGCCGCCCTTGCCCTCGACCCACGAGGCGTTCACGAACGGGTGCTGGTGCATGGCGAGGGCGCAGGCGCGGACGAGGAAATCGTTCACGCTGAGTTTCACGCCCTGCGGCCCGAGTTGCTCGTTGAGTTGCTCTCTGAGCGACAGCAGCGCGTCCATCCGTGCGCTGACAGTGACCTGGTAGTGGGGGATAGTGGTCTTGCTCTCGACCAGGCGCCGAGCGATGGTCGCCCGCATGTTCGAGAGCGATACGGTGCGGTCCTCGAGGCGGGACGCGGCGAGTTCGGGGAGCGGCGCCGCGGGCACCTTCGCCGCGACCATGCGCTCGGTCTGAGCCTCGGCGACGGCGCGGCGGGGCGCGGACCCGGCGGCCTCGACGTCCTTGCGCGTGATGCGGCCGGATGGGCCGGTGCCCTCGATCGAGCCGAGGTCCAGGCCGCGCTCCTCGGCGATCTTCCGGGCGAGCGGCGAGGCAAAGACGCGGGCGCCGTTGCGCTCGGCGCGGGACGAATCGGGCGGGGAGGCGGCGGTCGCGGCCGACGAACCCGGGCGTTCAGGAGGCTCGGACCCGGCGTCGGCGCGTGCGGCCTTGCCGGCGCTCGTGCTCGGCTCGGCGCGGGCGCCCTTCCCGGCGGCCGAGGCGTCCTCCCCCTCCTCGGCCAGCACGGCGATCACGGTCCCGACGGCGACGGCCTTGCCCTCATCAACGGACAGCCTGGCGATGGTCCCCTCGTCGAAGGACTGGAGTTCCATGGTGGCCTTGTCGGTCTCGATGTCCGCGATGACGTCGCCGGACGCGACGGCGTCGCCCTCCTTGACGTACCACTTCACGACGGTGCCCTGCTCCATCGTGTCGGAGAGGCGGGGCATGGTGATCTCGATGGGCATGGTCGGACCTCAAAGCAGCAGATCAGCAAAGCAGCAGAACAGCAAATGGTGGAGCCGATGTCTATTCATGTGCGGTCCTTGTGGCGCACGCGGGCGATCATCGCCCCAAGGATACGCTTCAACTGGATCGACTCGTCTTCCAAGCCGGCGAGCCGTTCCGGGGCAATCCAGCCGCGAGCGGCAGAGAATCGGATCCAGTAACGGGTTTCGCTCAGTTCTTTGACGGCGATGCCGAGGGTCTTGCAGAAGTCGGCACGGCTGAGGGCCTCGTCGGCTTCAAACACGTTCGCCGCGACGGATGTGCCGGAAGCAAGCACCTGATCGGTGATCCGGCGCGGTCGCCTGTCGTGATCGAGGGCAGCGGCGACGTCCGCGACGCGGCGGGAGAAGGCCTCAACACGCGCGATGAGGGCCGGATCGAGCCGCGACCGTCTGGCAGCTGGTGCGGCCCGGCTCGCCTCTGCTGTTCTGTCGCTCTGCTGCTCTGCTGCTCTTGCGCTCACGCCAGCGCCCTCTTCACCGCCGCTACGATCTTCTCCGCGTTCGGCAGGTACGCCGCCTCCATGTTCTTGGCGTACGGCGTCGGCACGTCATCCGTGTTGACGCGGACGGGCGGGGCGTCGAGCCAGTCGAAGGCCTTCTCCGTGATCTGGGCGATCACTTCGCTCGCCACGCCGCCGAAGGGCCAGGACTGGTCCGCCACGACGACGCGGTTGGTCTTGCGCAGGCTGCGGACGATGGACTCGATGTCGAGCGGGCGGACGGTCCGCATGTCGAGCACGTCGCACTCGACGCCGTCCGAGGCGAGCGCTTCGGCGGCTTCGAGGCAGAAGTTCACGGGGCGGCCGAAAGAGACGAGCGTGCAGGCGTCGCCCTCGCGGGCCAGTCGGGCGCGGCCGAAGGGGATGTAGTACTCCTCCTCGGGCACGTGGGCCTTGTCGCCGAGCATGCGTTCGGATTCGAGGAAGAAGACGGGGTCGGGGTCGAGAATGGCGGTCTTCAGGAGGCCCTTGGCGTCGTAGGGATTGCTGGGGATGGCGATCTTCATGCCGGGGACGTTGGCGTAGAGGCCCTCGACGCACCAGGAGTGGGTGGAGCCGAGTTGGCCGCCCGCGCCGTTGTTGCCGCGGAAGACGACGGGGCAGCCCCACTGGCCGCCGGACATGTAGAGCATCTTGGGGGCGTTGTTGAGGATCTGGTCCGCGGCGACGAGGCTGAAGGACCAGGACATGAACTCGATGATGGGTCGCAGGCCGTACATGGCGGCCGCGATGCCGAGTCCCGCGAAGCCGTTCTCGGAGATGGGCGTATCGATGATGCGCTTGGGGCCGAACTCGTCGAGCATCCCCTGGCTGATCTTGTACGCGCCGTTGTACTCGGCGACCTCCTCGCCCATCAGGAAGACGCGCGGATCGCGGCGCATTTCCTCGGACATCGCCTCGCGCAACGCCTCGCGGAACTGGATGATGCGGTCGCCCTCGCGAGGCGGCAGCTCGGCGTCGAAATCGGGAACGGCGTAGCCGCCGGGGAGCGCAGGGTGCTCGACACGGCGGGCGCGGGGAGGAAGTGGGGCGAGGGCAGTGGTCATGCGGCGTGCTCCGGCAAACAGCTCTAGTGAGTTCCTGGGTTGCGTAATTCGATCGGCGAGCGGGGTGGTGGCGGATCCGTCGCAGCGATCGCATGCGGCATGTCGAGCTCGGAAAGCACTGACACGACTCGGACTCGAGGAAACAGGGCATTGACGGCCAGTCGAAGGTCAATGTCATTGGTAACGAGTATGCCAGAGTAGGATGAGGTCCATGCGACCAATGCGTCCTCATAGCAGTTCTCGAATCGCGATTCGAATCCGATCACATGTCGCATTGAATACCACTCAAGCGCGCGGAACCACCGTGCGATGGCATGAATATCCGGAAACACAGAAAGAACCTTGCTCCATTCAGCATGACGATATCGGTCGTTCTGGGGAAGATTGTGGAGCCAGACGGCCAAATCAGAGCGCCGAATATAGTCAATCTGATCGCGTCCGCTGCCCCGCATGGCCTGCATGAGCGAAGACGAATAATGCTGAGAGCTGCGAAGATGAGTAGTACGTTCCTTCACGAGTTCAACAAACGTTCTCTTTGTTTTCGCGTGTTCTTGGACAAGTGGTTTCAGTTCTTCTATAACAGCGGAGATGTCGCCTTGCCGAATCAGCCGGTCGCCTCGCAGGCCGTACGTGAGCTCCCAATGGATAAGGTCATCCGGTGTCATTGCGCAGCCTGGTGTACGCTCGGATCGGCTGACATCTTGCCAGTATTTTGAGACAAGAAGGCGATCGCCGCATCGACGGAAGAGGTCAACAACCTTGTTCGCTAGTCCTGTGGGATCGGCACTGTCAGTCGAGAGTAGTTCGAGCATCGCGATGTCCAAAATGACAAAGTTGAAATCGGTTGGTAGTGGTTGAGATCGCCCCAGTGCTCGAAGAGCCACGGTATCGAGAACGACTGACGGGTTGGTCCCGAGCCCTCGACTCATAGCAGCGGGTTCTTCTCGCCGTGGACGTAGTCACGGATCGGGCTGGACTGCGGCAGGGGGTTGATGAACACGTCGCTGTAGAGTTCAGCCTCGATGTCCGGGGCCGGAGCCGCCTCGGCGAACTCCAACGCTTCTTTCACGATCTCCCGGATCGAACGCTGCATCTCCTTCCACTCGTCCTCGGTCAGGCAGGCGCGGCCGCCGTCATCCTTGCTCCGCATCAGGTGCGAGGCGAGGGCGGCGATCGAGTCGCGTTCCTTCCACTCGTCGACCTCCTCCTTCGTCCGGTACTTCTGCGGGTCGGACATCGAGTGCCCCATGTACCGGTACGTCTTCAGGTCCACGAATGCCGACCGCTGGAGGTCGCGGCACTCCTCCGCAAGCGGACGGAACTGATCGTAGACGTTGAGCACGTCGAACCCGTCGATCTCGACGCTCTTGATGCCGTAGGACTCGCCGCGCGCGGTGAGGCGGTCGTGGTTGGCGGTGTGCCGGTGGATGGCGGTGCCCATCGAGTAGCCGTTGTTCTCGATGACGTAGATGACGGGCAGCCCGAAGAGCGAGGCGAGGTTCAGGGCCTCATGGAACGCGCCCTGGTCGATCGCGCCGTCGCCGAGGAAACACAGGCACACCTTCTTCTTCCCCGTCTCGAGCACTTCCCACTCGTACCGGGCGGCGAACGCGAGTCCCGCGCCGAGAGGCGTCTGCGCCCCGACGATGCCGTGCCCGCCGAACAGCCAGTTGGGCTTGTCGAACATGTGCATCGACCCGCCCTTGCCCTTCGCGCACCCGGCCTGCTTGCCGAACATCTCGGCCATGCAGACCTTCGGGTCCATGCCGCGGGCCAGGGCGTGGCCGTGATCGCGGTACGCGAGAATGACCGGGTCGTCACGCTCGACGGCGGCGATCGTGCCGACCGCGCACGCCTCCTGCCCCGAGTAGATGTGGCAGAACCCGCCGATCCTGGCCTGCTGGTAGGCCTGCATCGTGCGGGTCTCGAACTCGCGGATCAGCTGCATGTCGTGCAGCCACCCGATGAGCGTCTTGTCGGGCAGCGCATCCGACGGGCGGTCGCCCTTGGTGTGTGCGCGCGGGGTTTTCGCTGAAGTCTGGGACATCGTGGCCCGTCCTGGTTCGGGGTGCGCGGGGATCGCCGGACAAGTGTAGGAAAGCGCACCCGACCCGACAACGAACAGCCGGGTGGGTGCGGCGAGGGCGAGGTATCGCCGGGTTGCCTCAGCGCACGGCCGAGGTCGGCTCACCGAGGGGCTTCATGGTCGTCCGCGAGGCGATCGGCGCGAGGGTGCGGCTCTGGAGCAGCACGAGGGCGGTGTTCAGTTGCAGGTCGATGCCCTCCGCAAGAAGGTCATCGGGGTTGGGCGGCGGCTCGGCGTCGTCCCGCTTGGCCGCGCCGTTCTCGTCCAGCACGAGCAGGTCCGCCTTCTGGCGCAGGAGGAGCGACGCCTCGATCTGCGAGGGAAGCATGGACACAGGGACATCCGGTTCGATGCCCCAACGCGTCTCGCCGGGATGGCGCTGGCGGTGAATAAGCCTACCGGCCGGGAGTTTGTAGTACTGCGTGGTGAGTTTCAGCATGGCGTCCGTCTGCACGGGCAGCGGCCAGACGTTCTGGACACTTCCCTTGCCGAAGGAGCGCTCACCGACGACGATGGCGTCGATTGTGCCGGCGCGAGCGTAATCCTGGATCGCGCCCGCGACGATCTCGCTCGCGGAGGCCGAGCCTTGGTTGATGAGCACCACGACGGGCAGGTCGGCGAGCGTGGCTCCGCCGAGCGCGGTCTCGACGCCGGCGATGGAGCCGTCCGCGGCCTCGGTGGTAACGATCCGCCCGCTCTCGATGAACTGGCTCGCGACGCCCACGGCTTCATTGAGCAGCCCGCCGGGATTGAAGCGGAGGTCCAGGATCAGCCCTCGAAGGCCGTCGGCCCGCATCCGAACGATGGCGCGCTCGAGTTCCGCGGTCGTGTTCTCCTGGAACTGGGTCAGCCGGACGTAGCCGATGCCCGCCTTGCGGTCGATGAACCACTCCCAGTCATCCTCGCGTTCGCCCCGCTTCCATCCCTTGACGCTCTTGACGTCGATCACGTCGCGGGTGATGACGTACTCGATCTCCTGATTCTGGCCCGCGGCCTCTCGCTCGATGGTGAGCGTCACTTTCGTGCCGCGCGGTCCGGTGATGACGTCCACGGCCTGGTCGAGCGAGAACCCGACGGTGGAGACCCCGTTGACCTTGCTGATGACGTCGCCGGCTCGGATGCCGGCCCGTTGGGCGGGCGTGCCTTCGAGGGGGGTCACCACGGCGAGGCGCTGCGCCTCGTCGAGGTGGATCTGGACGCCGATGCCGACGAAGGAGCCGCGGGTGTTGCGCTGAAACCGGCGGACCTCGTCGGGCCAGATGATGGAGGAGTACTCGTCGAGACGGCCCATCGCGCCGTTGCCGAACTCGTGGAGCAGCGCCTCTTCCGGGATGCGCAGGGACAACTGATTGGTCGAAAGGAGCGACTCGATGAGGGCGGTGATGTCGCGCACCCCGAGCGCACGGTTGCCTTGGCGCAGTTCGCCGCGGGTCTGGTCGACGAACCTCACCATCGCCTCGCGAGCGTCCGGGGCCGCGATCCCGGGGAACGCGTCGCTCAGGCACTCCGTGGTCGCGAGGGTTCGCACGGCCTCAAGCCCGCCGTCGAGCAGCGAGGCGGTGGTCACGCCCTCGACGTTCGACTGGGCGGCCTTCAGCAGGGCGCGGATCACCAGGTAACGGCTGATGCCGTTGAGTTTCTGCGACCATCCGTCCGCGGTGGCGTTGTAGGGCGGGAGCGGCGTGTCCGCTTCCATCAGGCGTCGGGCGTTCCGCAGTTCCCACAGTTTCTCCGGCACATAGAGACGGATCATCGCCAGGCGGTCGTTCTGCCGATCAAGATCGTCGAGATGGCGGCCGTCCACCTCCTCCGTCAGCACGTTGAGGCGGTGGAACAACTCGCTGGCCATCAGCCAGTCCGCGCGGGTTTCCGCGCTCTTCGCCGCCGACTCGGCCCGCGAGATCAGTTCGGCCACGATCGGCTCGCGGACGACAACCGCCGCGTCGCCGACGAGCATCTGCCACTCGGCCGCAAGGCGCATCGCCTTGCTCAGGTCCAGGTCGGTCGGTGCGCCTTCGGCCGGGCGCAGCGCGGCCTCGATCTCGGCGCTCACGGACTCCGTGCGTGCGACACGCTCAGCGTTCCGCTTCTCCAGATTCGTCTCGAAGAGTTCGAACGAGTCACGCAGCCGGGCGATCGGCTCGTCGGCGCCGTCGGCGGGGAAGTCCGACACGAGACCGAGCAGGGCGCCCTCGCCCTTCTCCCGGGCCTGCGCCCAGACACGCGCCGACCATGCGTCGTCGATGGCCGTCGTGCGTACCTCGGCCAGAGCGTGCTGCTGCGCGATCGCGCCCGGCGCCTGGACGAGCGTGACCGCGAAAACGAGCGACAGTCCCGCGGCAAGCCGGCCCGACGTGCCTCTGATGGTCATGGTTGCTCCACACACTCGGCGTTATCGGCCGGGGCACACAGCGCCAGCCGCGTCCTGATCGACCCGCCGCTCGGGACGGTTCAGCCTGACAGGCCCTCTCGGGCCGCCGCTCCATGCTATCGGCCATCCCCTTGTACGGTTGCCGCGTTTGGGAGGTTTGCGGGATTCGATCTCGCGCCGCGGACGACGAGGCGAGCGACCACGACCCCGACCCCAAGAAGCACGATTCCGACCGAGGACAAAACGGCAACTTCGACGGCGACTCCCCGCAGGAGGCCGGTTTCGACGCCCAGCGTGCCCGCGAGGCCGCACGCCGGCCCGAGGGTGAAACCCAGGCCGATGAGGGCTTCGTGCTTGCCCCCGGCGGACACTTCGGCCTCGCCGACCTCCATGGCGTAGTAGAGAGCCGCCGAGTAGATGATCCCCATGCCCAGGCCGAGGATCGAGAGTCCGGCGATCATCGCGGCGGCACCCGGCAAACCCGGGCCGGCGAGCGGGGCAAGGACGCTGACAGCGAACCCGATCCCCAGCAGGAAGGCTCCGGCGAGCGGCGTTCGCCATCGCCCGTGCCAGCCGTGCCACCGCTCCATCACAATGAACACGATCACCCGGCTGGCCATCCAGGTCGCGACGAGCGGAGTCTGCCACGCAACGGCGATCCCGATGCGCTCCACCGCCGTGGGAGCGAAGGGCTGCCACGCCGCGGCGATGAAGTAACTGGTGGGGAGCAGGACCCGCAGGACGCGGAGAAGGGAGCGGTAGACATGGGGGTGAGGCTCGGCGCGGCTTTCCAGGTGGCGGCCAGGCTCCGCCCCGAGCGGCCAGGTGATCGCGGCGGTCAAGACGTGCAGCACGCCGAGGATGGCGATGATGCCCAGGGGCCAGGGCTTCACGAGCGGGGCCATCAGCCAGAACGCGGCAACGACGGCGACGCCCCACACGACGTTGAATCGGCCGATTGCGGAACGGAGCGCCCTGTCGCGCCGACCGCCGCTGAGGTAACTCTCGATCATGGGCCAGAGAGACCCGGAGAGCGCGCTGTAGCAGGCCGTGAAGAGCCAGATGGCCCAGGAACCCGCGTCCAGTCGGGCGGCGAGCAAGGGCAGGAAGCAGAGAGTGCCGAGCATGGCCGTGACGCCGATGAGCACGGCGCGCGTGCTGATGGACGCGTGCCTGGAGGCGAGGCGCAACAGGAGCGGGCTGACGCCCAGCGCGCCGGCGACGTAGAAGAACCCGAGGAGGAGCCCGAGGCCGTAGTTCCGGAGGGGGCCGAAACCGTAACTCTCGCGGGCGACGAAGAAAACGCCGTTCGTGACGATGCCGGTGCCCAGGCTGTTGACGAATGTGACCGCGAGCACGGCCGAGAGGGGCGCGCAGACGGGCGTTCGGCCGGAAGTGGACGGCGTCTGAAGGGGAGGCATGGGTGAGCCGGGGATGGGGCGCGGTCTTGCCGGGTGGGGCGGATGATCGTACCATGCCCAATGCGGGGCGTCCGTGCGGCCCCGGAGTTGCGCCCGTAGCTCAATTGGATAGAGCGCTGCCCTCCGAAGGCAGAGGTTCCGCGTTCGAGTCGCGGCGGGCGTATTGAGGGGGTCGGGCCGGCGCGGGAGTGGTCGCAACCCCGAGTCACGTCGGCGGTTGACTCCCGGGGCGCGCCCGCGCCGAGGAGTCCCGCATGAACACCCGATGTCGCTTGTTTGCTCCCCTCGGTCTGGCCTGCACCATCTCCCTCGCGGCGGGAGGCGGGCTGCTCGGAACCCCGCCGGCATCCGCCCAGGGCGAGGGACTCCCTGCCGGAGAGGCGCTGCCGGCAGCGAAGGCGCTCTTCGAACGCCACGTCGAGGCCGTGGGCGGCTGGGAAGCGTTCAGGAAGCAAAAGAACCGGGTCATGCACGGTTCGTTCACCAGCAACCAGCCCGGCGCGCCGCGGCTGCTGCTGACGATCTGGGCGGCCGCACCGGACCGGATCCGGGTCGAGATCGACGAGCCGGGCGTCGGGAAGACGGTGCGCGCGTTCGACGGCAAGGTCGGGTGGGAAACGAACCGCGCGGGCGTTACCGTGATCTACGAGGGCGACGAACTGAGCGACTTCCGGGAGACGGCGTACTTCAACGGCGAGGCGGACTACGAGAAGTTGTACGCGTCGTACGAGACCGTCGGGCGCGTCAACATCGGCGATCGCCCCGCGTTCCACGTCAAGGCGGTGTCGCCGACGGGCAAGGAATCCGCGGTGTACTTCGACGTGGGAACGGGGCTGGCAACCGCGAAAGCGACAACCCTCAAGAGCGAACGGGGGAACGAACTGATCCGGGCGCTCTTCCAGGACTACAGAGAGACGGAAGGGCTGAAGTTCCCCATGCGGGTGGTGCAGGCGATGGGGCAGACGGAGTGGCGCGTGCAGTACAGCCGCATCGACGTCAACGCCGACGAGTCGAAGTTCCCGAGTTTTTCGCCGCCGCCCGGGGCGATCGCGCCGAACGCGCCGCCGGCCGGGAACTGACCGTCGCGGCCGACCCGCCGGACGCGCCTCCCTTCGCAGGCTTCGCCGAGACACGCAGTTCGCACGCCCGCCCGAAGCGCTGGCAGATCGCGTGGTCGGAGCACACGGGCATCCGCGCCTTGCACGCGCGCCGACCGTGCCAGATGAGCATGTGGCTGAGGTCGCACCAGCGGTCACGCGGGAAGAGGGACATGAGGCGGCGTTCGATCTGCGCAACGTTCGCGCCGTGCGGGGCAAGGCCGAGGCGAACGGCGAGGCGTTCGACGTGCGTGTCCACGACGAACCCCTCGTTGATGCCGTAGGCGTTGCCGAGCACGACGTTGGCGGTTTTGCGGGCGACGCCCCGGAGCGTCAGCAGTTCATCCATTGTGCGAGGAACCTCGCCGCCGAAACACTCGGCGACCTCCTTCATCGCCTCGCGGACGGCCCTGGCCTTGTTGCGAAAGAAACCGAGCGTGCGGACGTACGGCTCGATCTCCGCCGGCGAAGCGTCGGCGAACGCCCTCGGCGTCGGGAATCGCTCGAACAGCGCGGGCGTCGCCTTGTTCACCGCGACGTCGGTCGTCTGGGCTGAGAGGATCGTCGCCACCAGCAACTCGTGCGGCGAGCGGTAGTCGAGCTCGCAGTGGGCGTCCGGGTACGCGACTTCCAGGGCGCGTGCCAGTTCGAGTGCGCGCCGCTTCTCAGCCGCCGTCGGCTGCGAGTCGTCAGTGCGGACCGACTTGCGGGGCTTCGCGATCGCTCGGGCGGGTTTCTTCGTCGTCTTCTTCCGGGCCATCGTCGTCTCTCCTCAGGCGCGTGGCGTCGAACGCGCCGGCGGCCAGCGCGAGAAGCACGAGGATTGCGTTGACCGCCATCGCGCGAGTTGCTGTCGGATGGAGTGCGGCGAAGGCGGCCCGTTCCTCCTCGGCCCGGTCGGCCTCGCCTGCGATGGCCGCGGCACGGTACGCGCCCAGGTGCAAGTCCATGCGGGGGCGCAGCGAGAGCAACTGCCAGGCGAGCGACACGCTCAGCGAAACAACGAGCGCGATGCGCACAACCGGCATCGTCTTCCGAGCGCCGAAGAAGGCAGCCGCGATCGGCAGCGTGAGCCATGCGATGCCGGCGAGAGCCACCTGCGCCGTGTCGCTGGCCCGGAAGTACCGCTCGGCGACGTGCCCGGCCGCGAGCGTCCAGTGGGGAGGGTCGAACGCGGCGTAGGCGGGGAGAGAGGGGTCGAGGGCCTTCATCGCCGGAAACACGAGAGCGGCGGCCGCGCCGGTGGCGATCAGGATGCCGAGCCACAGGCCGAGCGAAGCAAGATGGACCGACTCGACGGCTCGACGCACCGGGGACATGGGCACATGGTACCGCAGCGCACCGCCTACAACTTGGCGTGCTCGCCAGACCTCCACTCAGCATGGCCTTGTGCGCGCTGCGGAGCGGCGACGCCGGGGAGGCCCGCGCACACCTCGAATCCGTCGCCGAGGCGGGCTATCGATGGGCGCAACTGGACGCGGCCGTGCCCGGGGTCCGCCCCCGTGATCTGTCGCGTTCCGCCAGGCGCGACCTGGCCGCGCTCCTGCGACGGTGCGAACTCGGGTTGTCCGGGTTGGACCTGTGGATCCCGGATGACCACTTCGCGTCGCCGGAGCACGCCGATCGCGCCGTGGCCGCCACCACGCAGGCGATCGCGCTCGCGGCCGATCTGGCCACGCTCGCGGCGTCGCCCGGGCGCACCGTCTCCCTCCGCCTGCCGACGGTCATGGCGGACGGCGTGGAGTGCTCGTTGCTCGACGCGGCGGAACGGTTCGAGGTCCGCATCGCGGATCACTCGTGGCCCTTGCGTGAGCAGGGCGAGCGGGAAGGGAGACTCGGCGTCGGCGTGGACCCGGCAGCGCTCCTGATGGCAGGGGAGGACCCGGTCGCGATCGCCGCGAGGCTCGGCGATCGCCTCGCCGGCGTGCGACTGAGCGACCTCGACTCGGGCGGCGCCCGGGTCGTGCCCGGTCGAGGTCGGCTGGACACCGAGGCGTTCATCGCGGCCGTCTCGGTGGCCGGGTGGACCGGGCCGCTCATCGTGGACCTGCGAGGAGTCTCGCCGCTTGAACGCGCAATGGCCCTGGTGATCGAGGACTGGCGCCCGTCCCCGTAGGCAGATGGCGGCCCGCCTGCCCGGCGCTTCTTCCCGCGATACGTCCGTGATCAGGGAAGCGACGCACACCTTCCCTGCCGCCGGCGACGAGCGACAACCGGGGCCGCGAGCAAGAGCGGCGCGAGCGAGGCGGGTGCGGGGATGGGGATGTGGGCCATCCAGGCTTCCTGGCGGTTGGGGGTGTGGTTCCAGCCTGTTCCGGAGATGATGAGCGTGTTGCCGACGACGGTGACGCCGTCCGCGCTCCCGATTGACCAGTTGAGAGCGGTGAGGTCGATGCCGGCGTCGAGCAGGACGCTGCGGACGGAGCGCATGCCCCATTCCTCGCTCCAGACGAAGGCTTCCTCCCGCAAGCCTGCATTGGACCTGCCGACCACGTACTCGCCGTCGGGCGAAACGGCGTGCGCGGAACTGAGTGGAGCGGCGTCGTAGAGGACACCAAGGCCGATCATGCCCTCGTCGGGTGTCCATCGGAAGGCCTCGATGCGGGTTCCGGTGTATCCGTTGCCGACGAGCGCGTTGCCGTTCGCCGAGAACCCGAGGGCGATGACGCTTTTCCATCCCTCGGGCTTGCCGAGGTCGATCATGCCGTCCTGCGCTGTCCAGAGGAATCCGCGGCCGTCGGTTTGGCCGCTGCTCGAGCCGCCGATGACGGTCCCGTCGCTCGACACGCCGACGGCGATGCTGGAGGTCATGCCGGGGAGCGTGCCCAGGCCGACCATGCCGGACTCGGGCGTCCAGCGGAAGGCTTCCGTTCGGCCCGGGTAATGAACTCGCCCTACGACGACACTTCCGCCCATCGACACGCTCCGCGCGCTGGTCGACGTGGCGCCGTCCGGCTTGCCGAGTCCTTGAATGCCGACACCCTCAGTCCAGAGAAAGGCCTGAAGCCCCTGGGAAGAGATACCATTCCCAACGACATGGCGTCCGTTGGCCGAGATGCCGTAGGCTTGGGTTTCGTTCCCGCCGGGAAGTGTGCCGATACCGATCATTCCGTCTTCGTGCGTCCAGCGGAAGCCCTCATACAGCCCAGGAAACCCGCCGCCGGCCAGACTGAATCCCACTACGGCACGCCCGTCGCCGGTCATGGCGGTGGCGACGCTGTTCTCGTCGCCCCCCGGTAGGTCGCCGAGGCCGAAGAACGTTGCGGCGCGTTGCGCCGAGGCGTTCGACGCGAAGCACGCGATGGAGCAGGCGACGGCAAAGAGGTGCCAAATGCGCATGGCGTGATCTCTCAACGCAGGGGGGGAGAGCGGCGCAACGCCCGACTCAAGACCAGCGTGCGTGCTTCACGGCCCCCCGACGATGAGCGTGCTGTTGATGAGAACCGTGATCGTGTGGCTGCCGTGGTTGGTCGTGATGATGTCGTCGAAGCCGTCCTGGTTGAGGTCGGCGCACACGACCTGGATCGACAGTTTCGAGAAGTCCGGTCCGTTGCCGTCGTCGAGGGGGAGTCGGTACTTCGGGTCGCCGGCGTTGTACTGGAACCGCCCGTCGCCCTTGCCCAGGAGGATCCACGCGCGGCTTGTGAGGTCAGCCGGCACCGTCGCGACGAGGTCTGGTTTCGTGCCGCCGTTCAGGTGTCCGAGGGCGATCCCGTTCCAGATCGGCGGAAGAGGTTCGCCCCCGCCGCCCGGCGGATCGAAGTCGTAGGTGTCGAGGCCGGGGTTCTCGTTGTCTCCGCAGTCGTAGGTGAAGTTGCCGCGTCCGTCGCCGTTGACGATCGCGACCTCGGGGAAGCCGTCGGGTTCAGGCCCGCCCGCGCCGGTCACGTCGCCCGCCGCGACGCCGAAGGGGTACCCGCCGCCGCTGCTGAACAGAACCGGCGGCTTGAAGGTCGGCACGATCTCGACCAATCCGGGCTGCCCCCACGCCTTGCTCCCCCCTCCGGCACCCCCCGCCACGGTCAGGGCAACCACGACCCTAACCCCCCCCCCTTACGGACACCCGAAAGAATCCCCTTCACCGTCCCAGCCGTGTCGGTCGCTGCCATCGCCGTTCTCCCGATGTACGAGGCGTGTCCACCACCCGGCCCGCTCGCGGCGTGCCGGGAACCCGCAGCCCACAGCCTCAATATGCGCCGAGAATGCTGGGTCGTCAAGGAGGAGCCGGCAGCGATGCTCATCTGCCGAACAGTCTGGCCACGTCGTGGAAGGTGACGACGAGGAAGACCGTGCCGATGAGCAGCAGCCCCGCCATCGTGACCGCGTTCTGCACGGGGATCGGCACGGGTCGCCCCCGAATCTGCTCGTAGACGAGCATGAGGAACTGCCCGCCGTCCACGATCGGGAGCGGCAGGAAGTTGATGACGGCGAGGTTCACGCTGATGAGGCCGAGGAAGAAGATCAGCCAGATGATGCCCCGTCCGGCGATGCGGGTGCCGAGGTCCGCGATGCCGACCGGGCCGCGCAGGTGCTCGACCTTCACCGTGCCCTGGAACAGGCGGGCGATGGTCAGGTAGGTCATCATCATCATCCGGTGCGTCTCGCGGACTCCTTCGGTCACGGCGTTGACGGGGCCGGTCGCGCGGCGACGGAACGACTCGAGTTCGAACACGGCGATGTCGAAGGGCGGACGCCACGCGAGCGAGTGCAGCGCGGCCAGGTCGTCGGGCGGGATCGTCCACTCGGCGGCACGCACGACAGGCTCGCCGTCGCGCTCGACGGGGAGTTCGAGTTCGAGCGACACCGTGGATGGCCCGCCGCCCTCGACGGCATCGCGCGTCGCGGCACGAAGGGCCTCGCGCAGGTGCGTGAAGTTCGCAACCGGTCGGCCCTGCACCGACAGCACGCGCGTTCCGGGCCGGGTGATCAGGCCCGCCGCGGCCGGCGCGGCCGGGGTGGCGTCGCGGCGCAGGTCGGCGAGCGACTCGGGTGGGAGAGCGAGCAGCGTGCTGTCGCCGGAGGTGTCGTCCGCCCCGAAGCCGATCGTGCCGGCACGGGAGACAGAGGGTTCGAGCGCGATGCGATCAATCGCGCCGGTGTCCGGGCTCTTCCGAAGGACGACCACCGGCACGGTTCGCCCGGCGTGGCGTTGGATCTCGGCGCGGCCCGCGGCGATGCTCGGGTACTCGAGCGTGCCGACGCGGGCGAAGACGTCGCCCTCGCGGAGGCCTTGCTCGTAGCCGCGGTCCCCCTCGGAAGCGGAACCGACCTTCATCACGGGCGTGAGGCCGAGGAGATGTGTGAGCGGCGTAACAACTTTCGGGTCGGGGTTGGCGTCGCTGGTCATCAGTTCCGCCCGGGGCAAGGCCGATACCTCGACTCGCCGCCCGTCGTCTGCCTCGAAGACCAACTCCACCGGCTCGCCGCGCGAGTCGCGGAAAACGAGTTCGGCGTCGGCGGCCCCGACAAGCTCCGAGCGTCCGCCCGCGGAGACGAGTCTCATGGCCGGCTCGACGCCGGGAAGGCCGAGCCGCGGGGCGACTTCCGCCCAGGTATCGGCGTGTCGGGCGAGTTGAGGGTCGATCCGAACGCTCCGCGCCGGCTCGATGCCCACGTCCATCAGGCCGGTCAGCGCGCCTCGCTCCGGTGTGATCGCAAACCGGAGGGGCGCGGCCACGCCCGCACGCTCGACCTCCACCGTCATCGCCTTGCCCGGCGACGACGTCGCCACGGCCAGCACCACGTCGTCGAACGTCCGCGGCTCTCGATCCCCGATCCGAACGATGCGGTCGCCCGGACGCAGCCCCTCGTCCGTGACGCCGAGTTCCGCGGCGTTCGAGGCGACGACCGTCGCGGCGGGGCCTTCGGGCCAGACGCGCCCGACCTTCGGCGGCTCCGTCTCAAGGCCAACCATGAAGACGAACATGAAGGCGAGCATCGCCGCGATGAGGTTCATCACCACGCCCGCGCTGATGACGACCATGCGCCTGGTCGGCGGGCAACGCTGGTAACTGTCGGGTGCGTCGCTGACCGCGCCCGGCGCGAGGTCCTCCTGCCCGAGCATCCGGACATAGCCGCCGAAGGGCAGGGCGTTGATGCGGTACTCGGTCGGGCCGAGTCTTGACGGGTCGTTCCGATCAAGTCCTTCGCCGCTCGTGCGGAGCGCGGCGGCGTACTCCTTCTCGCTCGACCCGCGCCGCCACCCCAGCCCCTTGCGGTAACTGACGATGGCGGGGCCGAAGCCGATCGCGAACGCGAGCACGCGGATGCCGGCCCAGCGTGCGGCGAGAAAGTGGCCCAGTTCGTGCACGAAGATGATCAGCCCGAACCCCACGACAACGAGGGCGAGGTCGAACGCGGTGCCGAGCAAGGCGAGGAGCGAGTTCATCGGGTGATCCTACGGGGCCGGGGCGTCGCCGTTGCATCGGGTCCAGTAGGATCGGAGCATGAGCGAGAAACGCGAGATGCGGTGGCGGTGGCGACTCCTGGACGCGGGGCCGCTCCTGCTCGACGGCGGCTCGATGTTCGGCGTCGTGCCGCGGGTGGTCTGGTCGCGGACGGTCGAGGCGGACGATCGCAACCGGATCGCCCTGCGCCACAACTGCCTGCTGCTCGAATCGGAATCGGTCGATCCGTCGCTCGGGCGGACGCGGCGCGTCGTGGTCGAGACCGGCACGGGCGACAAACTGGACGCCAAAATGGCGGAGATCTTCGGGACCGGCGCCCGAACCGTGGAAACGGCGGTGCACGAGGCCGGCCTCGCGTGCGATGAGATCGACACGGTGATCGTCTCGCACCTGCACTTCGATCACGCCGGCGGGCTGACTCGGCGCACGCGGTCCGGCGAAATCCCGGACTGGCGCGCCAGGCCCGGTGAAGCAAGCGGTGACTGCGCCGACGTGATGCGCACCTTCCCCAACGCGGAGGTCGTGGTGCAACGGCGCGAGTGGGAGGTCGCGCTCGCCAACGACGCCGTGATGACGCGAACCTACTACCGCGACCATCTCCTGCCCATCGCGGACCGGGTGCGACTGGCGGACTCGGCACGGCCGTTCCCGACGGGCGTGCTGCCGCACCGCGACGAGACACCCCGCGTGCCGCTTTCGTACCGCGAGACGACGGTGCTGCCGGGCGTGCGGGTCTTCCTCGCGCCCGGACACACCTGGGGCCAGCAGGCGATCCGGTTCGTCGACGTTGACGGACGGAGCGTGGTCTTCACGCCGGACGTGATGCCGTCCGTGTGGCATGTCGGGGCGGCGTACAGCCTGGCGTACGACGTGGAGCCGTACACGTCGATGGTGACCAAGCGGTGGTTCCTCGAGGAGGCGGCGCGCGGCGAATGGACGCTGGTCCTCGACCACGAGCCGCAGACGCCCGTGGTCCGGGTCGCGGCGAACGGGAAAGGGTGGTACGACCTGACGCCGGTGGAGGGCTTCGTGCGGTGATTCTGGGCGAAGGCGAGCATCGCTATGATGGTGTCGCTTCCATGCTCCCCACCACACCAGAGGCTGAGACCGTGGCCGTGCCGGCCGAGCCGGCCGACGCCGTTTCGCCCCCGGCGGGCGGCGGCGGGGGGCCGTCCTCGCGGGAGCAGCCGCGGCGTGCGACGGGGCATCACAAGCGGTCGTTCATGGACCGGATCGACGCCTACGTCAGCCGCCTGAGCACCCGGAACAACTTTTTTCACCGGCTCGCGTCGCTCATCTGGCTCCCCTACGCCTTCCACAGCGGCATCCGCATGAAGCGGCTCGACCGCAAGACCTTCACGGCGGTGCTCCCCTTCCGGCGCTTCAACCGCAACTGGTACAACGCGATGGCCGGCGCGGCACTGCTCGGGAACGCGGAGGTGGCGGGAGGCATGTACGTCTTCGGCGTCGTTGGGGGCGATTTCACGGTCGTCTGCAAGAACCTCGAGTACCGCTTCCTGCGCCCCTGCCTCGGCCCGGCCGTCTACCGCATCAATCCCCGTGAGGACATCGAGACCCTCGCCGCGAAACGCGAGGAGTTCGACGTCACCGTGGACATGGACGTCGTGCAGTCCATCACGAAGCCGGGCGGCAAGGAGCGACGCGTCGGCAAGGCCACCGCAACGTTCCACGTGACACCGAAACTCCACCAGAAGAGCAAGGGGCGACGCATCCGCTGATCGACCGCCTCAGGCCTCCCGCCGTCGGCGCAAGGCCCCGAACGCAGCAAAGACGGCGAGCGTGGACGGCGCGGGCACCACGGTGTCGAGGTAATCGGTGAGCGTTCGCAGGGTGATGAGCGTCGCCTCCTCGGCGGCCCAGAGCGGCGTGTCGATCCCGACGTGAACGTGGCCCGCCGCGAAGTTGCGGTACTCCGCGTCGGGGGAGTTGTTCAGCGAGTTGTACCACACGCCGTGCAGCCCGATGAACTCGGACAGGAAGTTGCCCCCGAAGCCGTTGCCCGTGTCGATGTACACGTCGTTGATGATGCCCGCGTCCGCGACGGCCTCGCGGATCGCGTCCATCGGCAGCGAACTGTGCAGGATGTCGCCCGGCGTGAGCGACTGGAAGATGGGCATATCCGTGCTCGGGCGGAACGGGGCCTCGTAGTCGTTGGCCCACCCGTTCACAGACCGCATCATGTGGCGCGACTCGATCTCCCACGAACTGCCGGGGAAACCGCGAGAGAACGTGATGATCGCCAGCGGCTTGAGGTCGTCGGTGATCCGGTGCCAGTCCGCGACGGTGTCCTGGTAGTCCACCTCGAAGTCGCCCACGCCTTTCCCCCAGTTCGGGCCGTCCTGGCCGGGGAACGTCGGGAAGAACGAGTGGATGTTGTACCCGCGACCCTCCCAGTCGCCGCCGATCCAGCCCGAGGGGTTCAGGTCGGGGTTGGTGCTGAACCGCTCGACCATCCAGTTCGTGGGCGGCCAGTAGCCCGTGACCATGATGTTGCGGGTGAAGTTGTCCGCGGCGACAGCCAGACCGGCCGCGCTGAGCGCGATCAACACGGCAATCGTGCGTGTGGGCATGAGAAAAGCGGGTCCGGCGACGGCCGTGCGGGCAAGGGTCTCTCTCTCCTCCCGCCGGCGTCCGGTCCCGCCAAAGCAGCATACAGATCGGATGGCGACGCGCCAAGCCCCATTCGTGGGATTCGTGCGATGGAAACCCGGTTGTTGCAGTGGTTCGCGAGTTGATAGGTGGAGCAGGGGGCGTGGTATGACGCCGGGTCGGCAGTCAGGTGCCGCGGGGTTCCCGTACACTGCCCGCCTTGCACGGGATAGCGACACAAAGAGGGTCAGCTGAGGGGGTTGCCCGGGGAAACCCATCGGCCCTCGCATGGGCGGCCTACCTCGCCTCCTCGTGGACCTGGTGCATCGGCATGTTCCTGCCCGTGCTGCTCGTCCGCGATTACGGGCCGTGGGGCTTCGTCGCGTTCGCGGTCCCGAACATCGCTGGGGCAGGGGCGATGGGGTGGGTGCTCGCTCGGCCCGGACACGCCGAGCGGTTGCGTGAGCAGCACGCGATCGCTGTGCGGGCGTTCGCGCTGGTGACGATCGTGTTCCAGTGCTTTTTCGTGGGGTGGCTTCTGCAGTGGGTCGCGGCGGGGCCGGTGGTGGGGGCGGTGGCGGCAGCCGCGGGCGCGGCCGCCGTCATGCTGCGGTCAAGCCGCGGCGCGCTGCGGCTGGCGGCCGTCGTGTGGCTGGTGTCGGCGGCGTGCCTCGCGGGGTACGTCGCCGGGGAGGGGGTGTCGATGCCGGCACCTCGACCGATGCCGAAGGGGCTTCTCTGGCTCGCCCCGGTGTGCGTCTTCGGGTTTGCGCTCTGCCCGTACCTCGACCCGACCTTCCTGCGCGCGGCGGCCTCGCTGGACGCGAAGGGACGAAGAGCGGCGTTCACGCTCGGCTTCGGCGTCCTGTTCGCCGCGATGATCGCCTTCACGCTGCTGTACGGAGCGACGAACGAACGGCTCGGCGCCGTGGCCTCGGGCACAACGCTGGCGGGCGTACTCGTCCTCGTTCACATCGGGGTGCAGATTGCGTTCACCGTCGGCGTTCACGTCCGCGAGTTGGCGAGCGTGCCGTCGCTCGGACGCGGACGGTCCGCGCAGGCGCTCGTCGCCGGCATCGCGGCGGCCATGGCGGCCTTCTCCTTCGATCTCGGCGCGCCGATCCGCGCCGAGTCGGCCATGTCGGTTGGCGAGGTCGTCTACCGGGTGTTCATGTCGTTCTACGGCCTCGTCTTCCCCGCTTACGTCTGGATCTGCATGATCCCGACCCGCGACGGGCACACCGGCCTCGCGGGGAGGGCGGGTCGGCGCAAGGCGTTGGTGTGGGCGGGGGCCGTGGGCGTTGCCGCGCCGCTGTTCTGGATGGGGTTCATCGAGCGGCAGGAGGCGTACCTTGCGCCCGGGCTGCTCGTCGTGCTGCTGGCGAGGCTCGCCGTCAGGTCGAGGCCCGCGCAATAAGCCGTTCGACCGCACGCCGCGCCGCTTCGCGCACGCTCGGCTCTTCACGCGCGTCCCACGCCAGATCGTGAAGCCTCTCGATCGCGGCCGCGACCACGCCCTCGGCTCCGCCGCCCAACCGGTCCGCGAGCAGCAACGCGGCGTTTCGCTTCGCGTGCGCCAGCGAGATGCGCTTCATCGCGCTCGTAGCGAACCGTGCCCGCCGCGTCCCCTCGTCCCAGCCAAGCACGTCCAGGAGGTCGAACGTGGCGCGGCCGTTCGCGTACTCCGCCTGCGGCGTGCCGACGGTCGCCTCATCGGCCCTGGGCGAGTTGTGCGGGCAGACCTCCTGGCAGACGTCGCACCCGACCAGCCAGTCTCCCAGCGAGCCGTGAAACTCGGGCGGGATCGGGTCGCGCCGCTCGATCGTGAGGTAACTGATGCACCGCGACGCGTCCACGCTGTAGGGCGAGATCGCGGCTGTCGGGCAGGCGTCGATGCAGCGCGTGCAGGTGCCGCAGTGGTCGGCCACCTCCGCCGCCGTGTCGCGCAGGTCGAGCGTCGTCAGGAACCCGCCCAGCAGCAGCCACGAGCCTCGCTGCGGATGGATGAGCAGCGTGTGCTTGCCGATCCAGCCGAGGCCCGCCCGGGCCGCGAGTTCGCGCTCCGGCACGGGCGCGGTGTCGACGAACGCCCGAAACCCCTCGCCCGGATGCCGCGCCCGCAACGCATCGCACACGGCGTGCAAGCGGCGCTTCATCACGCGGTGGTAGTCGCGCCCGCGGGCGTAACGGGCGATCCGTCCGTGCGTGGCGGGCGTCGGCGCATCGCTCGTTCTCCCCCGCGCGGCGTATTGGTCGGCGACCATCACCACGGAGCGCGCCCGCGGCAGCAGACGCGCCGGGTCCATGCGGTCGTCCGACGTTTCCGCCAGCCACGCCATCGAGCCGTGCTTGCCCGCCGCGAGCCACGCCCGCAACTCGTCGCCACGCTGCGAGGGCGAGCAGTCCGCGATCCCGGCGAGTGCGAAGCCCTGCTCGCGGCAGAGCGCGAGAACGCCGCGGCCAAGTTCCTCGGGTGAAGCGAGCACAGTGGATCGTATTTCGCCTTCGGGACCCAAGGGGTCAGGCGTGGGCCATCTGCGGCTGCTCGTGCATCACGCGCCCCGCGACGACCGTGCAGACCGCTCTGCCACGGACCCGTCGACCGATGAACGGCGTGTTCCGCGACCGCCCCGCGAGGTCGCCCTCGCCGATCGTCCACTCCAGGTCCGGGTCGATGAGTGTCGCGTCGCCCGGACCGCCGACTTCGAGCCGCCCCAGGCTGTGCTCGTCAAGGCAAGTGAGCCGCGCCGGCTCGGTCGTCATCAGCGCGATCAGCCGCGGCCAGTCGATCAGCCCCGTCGCCACGAGCGCCTCGGCGTAGAGGGCGAGCGCGGTCTCCAGCCCGATGATCCCGAAGGGCGCCTCCTCGAACGGCCGATCCTTCTCGTCCGGCGTGTGCGGGGCGTGGTCCGTCGCCAGCACCGTGATGGTGCCGTCGGCGACGCCCTCGCGCAGCGCCCGCACGTCGTCCGTCTCGCGCAGCGGCGGGTTCATCTTCGCCGCCGTGTCGTAGGTCTCGCACGCCTCGTGCGTCAGCAGCAGGTGGTGCGGCGAGGCCTCGGCCGTCACCGGCTGCCCCTCCGCCCGCGCCCGACGCACCAACTCCACCGTCCCCGCGCACGACGCGTGCTGCACGTGGTAGCGGCACCCGATCGCCCGGTTCAGCCGCAGGTCCCGCTCGACGATCGTCTCCTCCGCCTCCCGCGGCCAGCCGATCAGCCCCAGCCGCACCGCCACATCGCCCGCGTGCATCGATGCCCCGCGCGTCAGCGTCGGCTCCTGGCAGTGCTGCATGAACGCCAGCCCCGTCGCCCCGACCGCTCGCAGCACGCTCCGCATCATCCCGGCCGAGGCCACGCAGTCGCCATCGTCGGAGAACGCGACCGCCCCCGCGTCCGCGCACAGGCCGATCTCGGCCAGTTCCTCGCCGAGCCTGCCCTTCGTCGCGGCCGCGACGGCGTAGACGCGGCACCTGGCCGTCCGGGCCGCCCGGTCGCGGACGAACGCGACCAGTTCCGGCGAGTCGATCGCCGGCGTCGTGTTCGGCATGCAGCAGACGGTCGTGAACCCGCCCGCGACCGCCGCGGCCGACCCGGTGGCAAGGGTCTCCTTGTGCTCGCCCCCCGGCTCGCGGAGGTGGACGTGCGGGTCGATCAGGCCTGGAGCGACAATCAGCCCCGAGGCGTCGATGACGCGATCCGCGCCCGATCGGTCCAGCCCCCGCCCGATGGCCGCCACTCGCCCGTCGGCAAGGGCAAGGTCGAGCGTGGCGTCGGTGCCCGAGGCGGGGTCGATGAGCCGACCGCCGACGATGAGGAGGGTGGGCATCGGGGCAATATACGCCGCGAGCCGACCCGACCCCCCGATCCTCCCCTCCGGCCTCCCCCCTCCGGCCTGTGGCCTTCTTCCCCGCCTATCCTCTCCGGCTGACAGCCACGGGGTGTAGCGCAGCTTGGTTAGCGCGTCTGACTGGGGGTCAGAAGGTCGCTGGTTCGAATCCAGTCACCCCGACTTCTTTCACGAGTTTCACGGCTGGCGCAGCGTCGCCAGGGGCGAGCCAGCAACGAGCGAAGCCGACGCTCGGTGCCAGCAGTCATGCGCCGGATGGCCAGCGATGATTACCGAGTACGAGCTGTATTCCGATGAGCGCCGCAGCTTCGACTGCAAGTTTCTCTTGCTCGGCGGGCTTGTCGTCACCAAGGACGGCAGGCAACGAGTGTGCAATGCGGCGGGGTGGCATCGACTTTCGTGCCACCGACTTCGGCTGCTTTGGGCCGAAGTCGGTGCTGCTGCCCCGTGCCCAACCCACGGAAGCACCGAGTTCGCAAAGCCGAACTCGGTGGCACGGCCGAGCACGGCCGAGTCGCTCGGCGCCACCGACTTCGGCTGCTCTGGGCCGAAGTCGGTGCTGCTGCCCCGTGCCCAACCCACGGAAGCACCGAGTTCGCAAAGCCGAACTCGGTGGCACGCAACGCCGTGAACTACGTGGCGGTTGCTCGTCGTGCAACGGCTTGGGCGGCCCGGACTTGCGTGCCTGTGGCTCTGGTGATCCGCGGCGCTGCGGGCGGCGCGGGCCGCTTCTTGCGCGGCCA
>Ga0232062_1054433_pt1 | contig 31210 bp, 26 predicted proteins | sample LAC_MetaT_6_FD_165031 | JGI IMG/M metagenome (GOLD analysis project Ga0232062, IMG submission 165031) | Metatranscriptome of anaerobic ammonium oxidizing microbial communities from anammox membrane bioreactor (MBR) in UC Berkley... | ecosystem: Engineered > Bioreactor > Anaerobic > Unclassified ...
CCTCCGGATGATGGGGGACATCCAGCAGTACTTCGTCGAGCACCGGGTGCGCAACTTCTACTCGGTGTCCATCTCCGGCTACCACATCGCCGAGGCGGGCGCCAACCCCATCACCCAGCTGGCCTTCACCCTGGCCAACGGGTTCACCTACGTGGAGAGCTACCTGGCCCGCGGCATGGCCGTGGACGACTTCGCCCCCAACCTGTCGTTCTTCTTCTCCAACGGCATGGACCCGGAGTACACGGTGATCGGCCGGGTGGCCCGGCGCATCTGGGCCACCGCCATGCGCGAGCGCTACCGGGGCAACGAGCGCTCCCAGAAGCTCAAGTACCACATCCAGACCTCCGGCCGCTCCCTGCACGCCCAGGAGATCGCCTTCAACGACATCCGCACCACCCTGCAGGCCCTCCTGGCCCTGGCGGACAACTGTAACTCGCTGCACACCAATGCCTACGACGAGGCGATCACGACCCCCACGGAAGAGTCGGTGCGGCGGGCGGTGGCCATCCAGCTCATCTCCTCCTGGGAGTTCGGCCTGCTCAAGAACGAGAACCCCTGGCAGGGCTCCCACTTCATCGAATGGCTCACGGACAGGGTGGAGGAGGCCGTACTCCAGGAGTTCGAGCATCTTGCCGAGCGGGGAGACGTCCTGGGGGCCATGGAAACCGGCTACCAGCGCTCCAAGATCCAGGAGGAGTCGCTCCACTACGAGCGACTCAAGCACTCGGGGGAGTACCCCATCGTGGGGGTCAACACCTTCCTGGATCCCCGCCGGGGGGACAACGTCCTGGAGACCTCGGCCCTGACCCGCGCCAGTAAAGAGGAGAAGGACGCACGCCTCGCCCATCTCGCCGACTTCCACGCCCGCCACGGCGGCGCCGCCGCGGCTGCCGGAGGTGGTGGGGACAAGCCCTTCCCCCTCGGCCTGTTGCCCGACCCCGCCCTCGACGCCCTGCCCCCCTGGCAACGCCCCGCTCCCTACGCCCTGGCCCGCCTGCAGCGGGTGGCCCGGGGGGGGGGCAACATCTTCGCCGAGCTCCTGGACACCGTGTGCTCCTGCTCCCTGGGCCAGATCTCCCACGCCCTCTTCGAGGTGGGGGGCCAGTACCGCCGCAGCATGTAGGCGTGGAGGGTGGGTTGGGACTGTGGGAGAATATGGGAGCCATGACTCCCGACCTCGCGCCGCTGCTCGATTACCTGGATAAGAGGTTCAACGCGATCAACCAGGACATGGCGGACCTGAAAGAATCTGTGTCCTCCCTTCAACGTAGTGTCGATGGGTTCGCCCGGCGCGCCGACGCGTACTTCCAAGAAATGGTCGTGCTCACCCACCGGGTCGAGCGCCACGAGCGCTGGCTCTAGGAGATCGCCCGGCACCTGGGTTTGCGCCTCGAACTCTGAGGCGTGCGACAGTGAGTTAGTTCTGTCCGCTCTACCCCGCTTCCACCCTCGCATCCCAGCAATTGGAATACGGGTGCCAGCACGCGGCCAAACTACGGCGACAGTGCTTCGGGTGCAGTACGGCTCGCCCGTACTGGGCGAGACATTCTACGGGCCTACCCCCCCTGCACCGCCTCCCGGGTCATGGCGATGAACACCTCCTGGGCGGGGCGCGCCGGCTCCCCCGGCTGCGGCCGGCGCCGCCGGTAGGTGCCGTCGGGCTGCAGATCCCAGGCGGAGGCGTTGTCCTGGTCGTAGACGTCGAGGATCTGGCGGAGTTCTTCTCGCAGCGCCGGATCGGCAATCGGGGCGATGGTCTCCACCCGGCCATCGAGGTTGCGCTTCATCCAGTCGGCGGAGCCGATGAACACCTCCGGAGTGCCGCCGTTCTCGAACCAGTAGATGCGCCCGTGTTCGAGGAAGCGACCCACCACGCTGTACACCCGGATGTTCTCGGACAGCCCCGGCACCCCCGGGCGCAGGCAGCACAGGCCGCGCACGTTGAGGGTGATGGGCACCCCTGCCTGGGAGGCGCGGTACAGCTCGCGGATCATCGCCGGATCCTGTAGCTGGTTCATCTTGGCCCGGATGCCGCTCGGCCGACCCTCGCGAGCGTTGTCTATCTCTCTTTGAATCAGTTCTTTAAATCGCTCGCGCATGTTGGCTGGAGCGACCAGAAGGTGGGAGTAGCCGGGGCAAGGGGTGGCGGAGGTGAGCTCGTTGAACACCGCCGCCACCTCGGCGGCCAGAATCTCGTTGCAGGACAGCATGCCCAGATCCTCGTAGGCCCTGGCGGTCCCGGTGTGGTAGTTGCCGGTGCCCAGGTGCACGTAGCGCACCAGCTCTCCCTCCCCCTCCTCCCGCACCACCATGGCCAGCTTGACGTGGGTCTTGAGCTTCTCCACCCCGTAGGAGACGTGCACCCCCTCCTGCTCAAGCAGGCGCCCCCAGGCGATGTTGGGCGCCTCGTCAAAGCGGGCGGTGATCTCCACCAGCACCGCCACCTGCTTGCCGCGCCGCACCGCCTCCAGCAGCGCCCGGACGATGGGCGAGTCGCTGGAGGTGCGATAGATGGTCAGCTTGATGGCCAGTACCTGGGGGTCGGCGGCGGCGCACTCCAGGAAACGCAGCACCGAGGTATCGAAGGAGTGATAGGGGTGATGGAGGAGGATGTCGCCGCGGCGAATCTCGGCGAAAAACTCGGCGGGGTCCCCCTCCTCCAGGCCCTCCAGCCGCGGCGGCGTGACCGGCCGGTGGGGAGAAAAGCGCAGCTCCTGCCGCCCCTCCACCGGCAGGTTCATGAGGTCCGACAACCCCATCAGGGCATCGCTCTGGTACAGGTCTTCGGGCTCCGCCTTCACCTGCTCCGCCAGCCAGCGCTGCAGCTCGGCCGGCATGTCCGCCGACACCTGCAGGCGCACCACCCCTGCGAAGCGGCGGGCTTTCAGTTCATCCGTGACCTGGCGAATGATGCTGCCTGGGAGCATCGCTTCGGCGTCATCGACGGCGCGAGTCACCTCGTCCTCCGCCTCCACCCCGCGGGTGAGGCGGAAGTAGTGCACCCCGGTCACCCGCTCTCGCGGAAACAGTTCCCCCAAATTGGCGGCGATGACCTGCTCCAGGGGCACCACGCCGCCCCCCGCCAGGCGCACCCAACGGCTGCGGTTGGCCGGCACCTTGATGCGCACGAAGCGCTTGCGTTTCTTCTCGGCGAGCGTCACGGCGAGGTTGAGGCCCAGCCCCGAGATGAAGGGGAAAGGGTGTTCGGCGTCCACCGCCAGCGGCGTGAGCACGGGCAGGACGGCACGGCGGAAGAACTGGGTGATCTCGGCCCGTGCCGACTCGGAGAGGTCGGCGACATCCAGGATCGGCAGGCCGGCGGCGGCCAGCCCCGGGCGCAGCTCGGTGCGCACCAGCGCCGACAGCTCCCGCGCCTGGGCAAGGATTTCCTCCCGGCATGCCGCCAGCTCCTGGGCCGGCAACAAGCCATCTAAAGAGCGCTTGACGGCTCCTCGCTGGATCTGTCGCTTCAGACCGCCAATACGCTTCATGAAGAACTCGTCGTGCAGCATGCCCAGAATGCCGGCGAACTTCACCCGCTCCAGCAGCGGTACCTCGCCATCCTGGGCCAGCTCCAGCACCCGGCGGGCGAAGGCGAGCCACGACAGTTCCCGATTGATGAAGGCCTCGGGGGAGCTGGGGGTGATGGGCGAGGGGGTGGACCCGGACATGCCTGACGTTCCCTTCTGTGGCCGCGCCGGGCGTCGCTGTCCAGCACTTGATGGCATGGGACACTCCCCCCCTACGCGGCCTGCCAGCCGTTTCCTCCGGGCGAGCCTAGAATAGCAAGGGGAGCCATGCCCGCCAAGGACTCCACCGTCACCGCACACCCCGCGGGGTGCGCCCTGCGCACCTTCGAGATGGTTCGACGGGGCTCGCCTGCCGCCCTCGCCCGGGCGCTGCCGGCCGGCCTCACCCTGGACTGGCGACCTCGCCGCCTCGTGGAGCGGACATACCTGGACAGCCACGACTGGCGCCTGTGGGGGGCAGGGGCGACCCTGGTCGTGGAGGCCGTCGGGGGGACGCAGACGGTGATCTGGCGCCCGGCCAGGGGCGGGGCCGTCATGGTCGACGGCGCTCCGACGCCCCGCCTCGCCGCCGATCTCCCCGAGGGGACCGTCCGCCGGGAGGTGCAACCCCTGCTGGGCGAACGCGCGCTCCTGCCCCTGGCAGCCCTGCGGGTGCAGCAGCGCCCCGGGACCGTGCGGGACGAACGCGGCAAGATCGTCGCCCGCCTGGGGTGGGAGCGGAGCACCCCCCTCGACCGCACCGGCGAGGCGGCCGGGCCCGCCCGGACCGCCCTGCTGGTCGAGGGGGTGCGGGGGTACGAGGGCAGCTGGCGGGCCATTCAGGTCGCCTGGGAGCGCCTGCCGTTCCTGAAGGGAGCCGAGCAGGACGAGCTGGCCCTGGCGGCGGCGGCCCGCGGGCGCACGCCCGGGGATTGCAGCTCCCGCATCCAGGTGCCGTTGACCGACGACACCCCCGCCGCCGAGGCGACCCGCCTCATCCTCCGCCACCTGCTCGAGACGGCCTCCGCCAACCTCCTCGGTGCCATCGACGACGTCGACCCGGAGTTCCTGCACGACTTGCGGGTGGCGGTGCGCCGGGCCCGCTCGGCGCTGGGGCAGCTGGCCGGCTCCTTGGACCCCGCCCGCTTCGCCCGCCTGCGGGAGGAGCTGCGCTGGCTGGGCGGGGTGACCGGGCCGTGCCGCGACCTGGACGTCTTCCTCATGGATCTGGAGGGGTACGGTGACGAGCTGGGCGAGCCCGCGCGCACCCACCTCGCCCCCCTGCTCGACCACCTTCGCCGCCAGCGGCAGCGGCAGCACCGGGAGCTCGAGGCAGCGTTGACCTCTCCTCGCCTGCGCCGCCTGCTGGCCACCTGGCGCCGGGTCACCGAGCCGCCGCGACGCCCGCCCGCCACCCCCGAGGGGCAGCAGCCCGCCCGGGAGTACGGCGCGGCGCGGGTGCAGCGGGCCTACCGGCGGCTGCGCCGCCATGCCCGCCAGCTCGGCCCCCAGGCCCCGGCCGAGGGGCTCCACCAGCTCCGGATTGACGCCAAGAAGTTACGCTACCTGTTGGAGTTCTTCGCGCCGCTGCTGGGCCGGCCGGCGGCCACCCTGATCCGCCAGCTGAAGGAGCTGCAGGACGCCCTGGGTACCTTCAACGATCTGGCGGTGCAGCAGCGCAAGCTGGCCGACCTCCTGGGTGAGGTGCTGGCCAGCGGCGGCGCCGACGCCGCCGCGGCGCTGGCGGCGGGGCGGCTGGCGGCGCTTTTGGAGGCACGAGGGGAGGCGCAGCGGGCGGCGGTCTGGCAGCGGCTGGACACCTTCTTCGCCCCCGAGGTGCGCGCCGAGGTGGCTGCCCTCGGGGCTGGCGGGGGAACCTGAGGTGAGAGTCATCGCCGTGTGGTCCATCAAGGGCGGGGTGGGCAAGACCACCACCGCCGTCGCCCTGGCCACCCTGGCGGCCCGGGAGGGACTGCGCACCCTGGCGTGGGACCTCGACCCCCAGGGCGCCCTCAGCCACTGGTTCCGGGTGACGCCGCGCGGTCGACGGGCACCGCGCCGGCTCGTGCAGAAGGGCACACCCCTCGCCGAGCTGGTGCGGGGCAGCGACCTGCCCAACCTGGACATCCTCCCCGCCGACCTCTCCCACCGCGCTCTGGATGCCGCACTGGCCCGCCGGCGTCGCCCGGCCGCTCGCCTGGCCCTCAAGCTGGCGCCGCTTGAGGAGGTGTACGACTGGGTGTTCCTGGACTGCGCCCCCAGCGTCACTCTGGTTTCCGAGGCGGTGCTGGCCGCCGCCACCGCCGTCCTGGCGCCGGTGGTGCCCTCGTCGCTGTCCCTGCGCACCCTCGAGCAGATGCGTCGGTTCGCCGCCGAGGCGGGGGCCGCCAAGGTCCCCCTGCTCCCCTTCCTGGCCATGGTGGACCGGCGACGCCGCCTGCATCGGGACAACGCCCTGGCGCTCCAGGCCACCGGGGAGTTCCTCGCCGCCGTCATCCCCTCGAGTTCAGCGGTGGAGCGGGCGGCGGAAACCCTCACCCCCGTGCCCCTGTCCGCCCCCGCCAGCGCCGCCGCCAAGGCCTATGTAGCTCTCTGGCAGGAACTTCAGCAGCGCCTGGCGGGTCTCACGCGCCGTCCCGCTTGACGCCGCGCAGGTACTCCTGCGGCAGCGCCCCGGGCACCTGGCGCGAGGCCACATCGGCGGCGGTGCGTGCCACCTCCCAGGCCACCCGCTCGATCCGCGCCCGTACCCGGCCGGCGCCGTCCACCTCCAGCAGGACGAAGGAGGCGCGGGGATCGCCGTCCACCGGCCGCCCCACCGAGCCGCAGTTCACCACCAGCGTGCTGCCGATGCGGCGGGCGAAGGGGATGTGGGAGTGCCCGCACACCAGCACCGGCGGCGCCGGCTCGCCGCGCAGGCGCTCGGCGAGGCCCAGGGGAGTGAGCGAAGGGTACAGGTAGTCGGTGTCGTCCACCGGCGAGCCGTGCACCACCAGCACCTCGACGCCCTCCACCTGCCAGCTCCGGCGGGCGGGCAGCGCTGCCAGCCACTGCCGCTGCGCCCGCTCCAGCTGCATGGCCGTCCAGGCGTAGTTGGACTTGCGCCTGCCCTCGGCGACGATGTCCGGCAGGCGCCGGGGGTGCTCGGCCAGCGCCAGCACCTTGCGATCCACGTTGCCGCGCACCCCCGTCACCCCGTGCTCGGCCAGCACCTCGATGACCTCGGCGGGGTGGGGGCCGGAGCCCACCACGTCACCCGCCACCAGCACCCCGTCGATCCCTCGCCGGCGAGCCGCGGCCAGCACCGCCTCCAGCGCCGGCAGGTTGGCGTGGACATCGGAGATCAGCGCCAGGCGCATCACCGCACCCGGCGCGGCATCACCCGTGCAGGGAAGGCGGCAGGAGGTCGCCCAGATCCTCGGCAAGATCCTCCAGGCGGGCAAAGTCCTTCACCCTGCCCTTCTGGGGCTTCAGCCGCACCTCCTCCAGGCGCGCCCTGATGCGCTCCAGCACCTTGGCCGGTGGCGGCGAGTCGGAGGCCACCTGGGCGCGGACGCGATCCAGCTCGCCGCCGACCCGCTCCGAAAACCGCATCATGGCCGCCTCCAGCCCCACCCGTACCTTCTCCAGCGATCTCGCGACCTCTTCGGCCAGGTTCGGGGCGGGAGCCGCCGGCGCCGCCTCTCCGGCTGCCCGCCGCCGTCGAGGCGGGGCGGACGCCGGGGCCGCCTCCCCTTCCGCCGTGTCCGCCCTGCTCACCCTTCCTCGAGCTTGACCTGCCATGGTTTCCTCCCAGCGGCCCGCGCGCTTACCCGGCGGAGCCGTTGTGAACCTTGATCGCCAGTTTGAAGGCCCGCTTGAACAGCTGCGACTTGCGCTCCAGCGCCCACTTCTCCAGGTAAAGATCGCCGTCCCCGACGAGCCGGAGGTGCAGCGTGCCGGCCTCCAGGTGGGCGTGAACGGCCTTGACCTTTTCCCGGTGCTCCCGGTCCAGGGCGTCGGCCAGACGCAGCAGGGCCGCCAGCCGGGTGACGGCCTCCTGGTCCCGCGCCGGCAGGCCGGCGTACTCCGGGTGGCGATCCGCCGGCTCGCTGCGCCGGTGGTAGCGCGCCACCACCGCCGCCAGGTTCACCGCCCGCGCCGACAGCCCCGGCAGCTCGCTGTGGGCGATCAGGTACATGGAGTGCTTGTGGTGCTTCTTGTAGCTGATATAGGCGCCGGTATCGTGGAGCAGCGCCGCCACTGCCAGCACCTTGCGCTCCTCCTCACCGAGCCCGTGCAGCTCGACCAGCTGATCATACAGCGACAGAGCGTGGGCGCACACCTGGCGAGCGTGACTCTCGTCGAACATGAAGCGCCGCCCCAGCGCCACCGCCGCGGCGAGCAGCTCCTGCTGCTGGCGATCGGCGTGCGCCGGCCGGGTGGTGAGCGCCTCCACGGCGTCGAACAGCACGCCCTCGCGAATGCCCACGAAGGGGACGTGGATCTCCGCCGCCCCGGTCAACTGCGCCAGCCGCAGGTACACCATGGCCGCCGGCAGCACCACGTCGGCGCGGTCCTCCCGCAACCCCAGCTCGGCCACCCGTTGGGCGTAGGACATCCGGGCCAGCGTGTCGATCACCCCCTGCAGGCGCTCCACCGGCAGCAACCCGAAGCCGCGGGGCGGCGCCTCGACACCCGCCAGGCGGGCCAGCGACTCGATGTTGCCACCGGTGGCCACGAAACCCACCCCCGACCTGTACGCCGCCGCCGATGGCAGGCGCAGCGTCGCCGTGTACTCTTCCAGCAGGCGGCGAAAGCGCCCGGGCTCCTGGCCCACCTCCGACAGCTCCTCCAGCAGGCGCACCGACCCCATGGTGTGGGACTCCGACCACAGGATCCCCGAGTCGTCCACCAGCGACACCTCCACGCTGCCGCCGCCCAGGTCCACCAGGATCCACTCCCGGCCCGCCAGCGGCACCACCCGGCGCACCGCCAGGTACACCAGCCGCGCCTCGTCGGAGCCGCCGATGACTTCCAGCTCGAGGCCAGCCTCGGCCCGCATCCGCTCGAGGAACTCCTCGCCATTGCGCGCCTCGCGCACCGCGCTGGTGGCCACCGCCCGGTAGTACTCCACCCCCAGCGCCCGCATGCGCGCCGCAAACGAGGCCATGGCCGCGATCGCGCCATCCATCGCCGAGGGCGCCAGCCGCCCGGAGAGGAACACCCCGTGGCCGAGGCGAACCGCGGCCCGCTCCTCGTCCAGCACGGTGTAGGCGCGCGGCGAGGTGAACTCCGCCGCCATGTAGCGGATGGCGTTGGACCCCATGTCGATGGCGCCGACGCGCAGCGGCCAGGCCACCTCCCCGCGAGCCTCGTCGACGCGTCGAAAGCCTTCGCGCACCGGACCTCCCCCGCGCTTTACCAGCTGAAAGCGAGAGCTCGCCCTTATCCTACCATCGCCTGGCCGCACCGAACTGTTCGTCAACGACGCCTTGGTGGACAACCCGCGCACACCCCCACCAGATGATGCACACTGCCTGTGAAGATCCTGTGAAGCCCGCGGACCCCAGAGGAAGGCCGGCGGGGGTCGGTGGGGGCCGTCGAGTCACGTCAGGCGGGTGGGCGCCGGTTCATCTACACTTCCGCCGCAGGGGAAGAGGAGGACAGGCGACCGAGATGAAAACGCGCATCACCGAGCTGTTCGGCATCCAGCACCCCATCGTCCAGGGGGGCATGCACTACGTGGGTCTGGCGCCGCTGGCCGCCGCGGTGAGCAACGCCGGTGGCCTGGGGATCATCACCGCCCTGACCCTGGGCACGCCGGAGAAGCTGGCGCAGGAGATCGCCCGCTGCCGCGAGCTCACCCCGAGGCCCTTCGGGGTCAACCTCACCTTCCTGCCGGCGCTGGTCACCCCCCCCTATCGGGAGTACATCGAGGTCATCATCTCGAGCGGCGTGGGCATCGTGGAGACCGCCGGCCGCAACCCGGAGGAGTACCTGCCCACCCTCAAGAAGGCAGGAATCAAGGTGATCCACAAGTGCACCTCGGTTCGCCACGCCCTCAAGGCCGAGCGCATCGGCTGCGATGCGGTCAGCGTCGACGGCTTCGAGTGCGGCGGCCACCCGGGAGAGGACGACATCCCCAACATGATTCTGCTGCCCCGCGCCGCCGACGAGCTGTCCATCCCCTTTATCGCCTCCGGGGGGATGGCCGACGGGCGCAGCCTGGTGGCAGCCCTCGCCCTGGGCGCCGACGGCATCAACATGGGCACCCGCTTTCTCGCCACCCGCGAGGCGCCGGTGCACGACAACGTCAAGCAGGCCATCGTCGCCGCCAGCGAGCTGGACACCCGGCTGATCATGCGCCCCCTGCGCAACACCGAGCGGGTGCTGGCCAACCCCGCGGTGGAGGAGCTGCTGGCCATCGAACGGGCCAGGGGCAGCGAGCTGAACTTCGCCGACATCATCGACAAGGTGGCCGGGATCTACCCGCGGGTGATGATCGAGGGCGACGTCAACGCCGGCGCCTGGTCGTGCGGCATGGTGGCCGGGCTGATTCACGACATCCCCACCTGCCAGGAGCTCATCGACCGCATCATGCGCCAGGCGGAGGAGATCATCACCCACCGCCTGCAGGGGTTGCTGACCGGGTAGCCGACCGGCTCCGCGCCGGGGTCAACCGCCGCTGGCCACGCTAGGGGGCGGCCAGCAGGGCGGCGATGCGCTCGCCGGCGCGGCCGTCGCCGAACGGGTTGGGACCGGTGGTCATGGCGGCCAGGGCGGCGTCATCATCCAGCAGACGACGCGCCTCGGCGAGCAGCCGCTCGGGGTCGGTGCCCACCAGCCTCGCCCACCCGGCCTCCACCACCTCGGGGCGCTCGGTGACCTCCCGCGCCACCAGCACCGGCACCCCCACCGAGGGGGCCTCCTCCTGGATGCCACCGGAGTCGCTGATGGCCAGGCGTGAAGCGGCAAACGTTTGCAGCAGCGCTGGATAGTCCATCGGCGGGAGCAGCTCCACGCCGCTCGCTCCGGCGAGGATGCGGTACGCCGCCGCCCGCACGTTGGGGTTGGGGTGGACCGGAAAGACCATGCGCAGCGCGCCGGCGCGTTCCTCGGCCAGCTGGCGGAGGGCCCCCAGGACCCGCTCCAGGGGCTCGCCGAAGGACTCCCGGCGGTGCAGGGTGACGAGGATCTGCCGGCGCGCCGCCGCTGCCTCGCCCCGCGCCCGCCCCTCACCGAGAATCATCTGCACGGCGTCGACGATGGTGTTGCCGGTAACCGCGATGGCCTGCTCCGGCACGCCCTCGCGGCGCAGGTTGGCGGCGGCCCGCTGGGTGGGCGCGCAGTGCAGCGCCGCCGCCACCGCCACGCCGCGCCGGTTGAACTCCTCGGGGAACGGGGCATCCAGGCGCCCCGAGCGCAGGCCGGCCTCCACGTGGGCCACGGGTACGCCGGCGTAGAACGAGGCGACGGCGGCGGCGAAGGCGCTGGCGGTGTCGCCCTGCACCACCGTCCAGGCGGGAGCGAGCCGGGCGAGGAGCGGCTCCAACCGCTCGAGGACGGCGGCGGCCACCCGCGCCGGCGTCTGCCCCTCGGTCATCACGGCCAGGTCCTCGTCGGCGGTGATGCCAAAGGGGGCCAGCGCCTGCTGCAGCAGCTCCCGGTGCTGGGAGGTGGTCACCACCACGGGGAGCAGGCGGCCCTGCCGCCGCAGCGCCGCCACCACCGGGGCGAGCTTGATGGCCTCGGGGCGGGTGCCCATGACCACGAGAACCGATCGGGCAGGGTGCATGACGGCGCTCCAGCCGGGCATTGTACCCACGACACTCGCCAACCCGGGTTCAGCGGCGCGGCCGCACCCGCGTCCAGCCGAAGAAGGTGCGCGGCAGCATGAGCAGCGCCGCGACCCAGGCCACCCCCAGCCTGGCCGCGGCGCCCCAGGAACCGCGGCGCGTGCCGGCCATCACCCAGATCACGTCCAGGGCCGCGCTGGCCACCAGCACCGTCCCGGCGGCGAGGGCCAGCGGACCGGCCGCCCACGCCAGGGCCGCCACCGCCCCCAGCCGCGCCGGCACGGTGAGGGTCAGGGGGCGGCTGAACAGCTCGACCAGGAACGCCGACCCCTCCAGCGGCGAGCGCCAGATCAGGCGCAGCCAGGCGCCGGGCTGCAAATACAGAAGTGAGAAGCGACCGGCGAACCAGCGGCTGCGCTGGCGCGCCGCCGCGCCCACCGTTTCCGGCTTGTCGTCCAGCACCACCGGCGAGGGCGGACCCAGCTGCAGGCGGTAGCCCTCCGCTGCCAGCAGGAGCGACATCTCGAAGTCTTCCACCGCGGAGCGCAGCCGGCCCAGCACCGCCAGCGCCACTGCGGGGCGCATCGCCGTGCCGGTGCCGCGCAGCCGCACTGCCCATCCCAGACGCTCCCGCCCGCGGTCCTCCCGGTGCTGGGCGAGCAGCTCCGAGCGCGCCGCCGCCTCGCCGACGCTGCGACCCCGGCCACAGAGGAACGCCTGTACCGCGTCGGCGCCGGCAGGCCAGGCGAAGCGGGCAAAGAACCCCTCCTCCAGCCGGGACCCCACGTCCACCAGCAGCACGGCGTCCGCCTGGCGGATCCTCTCCTCCAGGGTTGCCGCCGCCCAGACCAGCGCCATGGCCTTGCTGGGACCGGGCGCCGGCTTGACCACCACCTCGACACCCAGTCGCCGGGCGCACGCCGCGGCGGCGGGATCGGGGCCGTCCAGGAGCAGCACCGCACTGACGGAGTCGCCCGCCGCGGAGGTCACCACCGAGCGCAGGGTGGCCTCGACGTTCTCCCCCTCGGCACGGGCCGGAACGAGCACCAGCCAGCGCCTGGGCACGACGGCCCCCCGGCTGCCGAACAGCCACGCCCTGGCCTTGATGGTCAGCAGCAGACGGATGAAGGCGTCGAGGGTAGCCGGCAGGACCGCCAGCACGAGCAGCCACGCCAGGACGCTCACCGCCCCTCACCACGCGCGCTGTGGCGCGACGATCCCCCCGTCTTCGACATCCCGTCCACGTCCGGCCACGGCCGCCAGGCTCTCGCCCGTTGCCGTGGCTGCGCCCGCTCCCACCGCTGTCGGGAGCCAGAGTATACGCGAACCGCGTCGCCCATTGCCGTGGTGCCCGTGGCACCATGTGATCCGTGCAACATTCTGCTCACCTCTGGCCGGCCCGCCTCAAGGGGTGCCCGGAGGACTTCCGGGTGGTCGAAGAAATCTCTCTCCAGCCGCGGGGAACGGGAGCGTATCGCCTCTACCGACTCACCAAGCGCGGCTGGGGAACCGAGGAGCTGGTGCGCCACCTCGCCCGCCGTCTGGGCCTGCCGCGCGGGGCGCTGGCCTACGGGGGTCGCAAGGACCGGGGGGCGGTGACCGTCCAGCACCTCACCATCCGGGGACGCCGCGACCGCTCCCTGGACGGCGCCGGGTTCGAACTGCGTTCCCTGGGGTTCGTCGACCGTCCCATGGGACCCGACGCCATCGTCGCCAACCGCTTCGCCATCACCCTGCGCGGCCTCGACCCCGCGGGCAGGCGAGATATCGCCGAAAACCTCCGCCAGCTGGCCCGCCGGGGTGTGCCCAACTATTTCGACGACCAGCGTTTTCGCTCCTTCACCCAGTACCGGTGTTTCCCCGCCTCGTTGCTGATCCGCGGGGAGTGGGAAGCGGGGCTCCGCCTGCTGCTCACCACCCCTGAGCCGGGGGCACCCCGCCGGGAGAGGGAGCGGCTGGCGCTGCTGGGGGAGGTGTGGGGAAGGTGGGAGGAGTGCCTGCCCCTGGCCCGGCACCCCCACGAGCGCCGGGCGCTGGAGGCGATGGCGCGGGCCGGCGCCGCCCTGGCGCTGGCCGAGTTTCCCCGGGAGTCGCTATCCATGCTGCTGGCGGCCTACCAGTCCCAGCTGTGGAACCGCGCCCTGGCGGCGGCGATCGCCCGGCACGCCCCCGCCTCGGTCACCCTCCCCGGAGTGGCCGGCGAGTACCTCTTCCCCGCCCCCGAGGACGAACAGCTGCCGGACGCTCTCCAGGCGCTGGTCATCCCCACCCCCGGCCCGCGCCTGGCCGCGGTGGAAGGGGAAGGAAAAGAGGTACTGCAGTACGTGCTGGCCGAGGAGGGCATCACCCCGGCGGCGATGGCGCTGCGCCCCCTCCCGACGGCGTTCCTCAGGTCCACTCCGCGCAACGCCTTCGTCGTTCCCACCGAGGTCACCCTGGAGTGGCTCCCACCGGACGCCGACCAGGCCCCGGCAGCGGTGGCTCGGCTGACCTTTTCCCTGCCCCCCGGCGCCTACGCCACCATGGTGGTGCGGGGGGCGCTGGTCCGCCGCCGTGGCCAGGGGGTGTCGCCAACGGCCAGAGATCGGTGAGGGAGCCTACCAGCGGTGGTAGGCCGGATGGCCCTCCCCCACCGCCACGAACACCCCGCGCGCCGTGGCGGTGACCTTGCCCCCCGCCTCCAGGGTCGCCTCCACCGTCGCCCTGTCCTCGGTGGACTCCACCACCCGGGCCCGCACCACCACCGGGCCGGTGGACGGGGTGGGGCGGCGCAAGGTCACCGCGTACTCCGCGGTCACGGTGCAGGGGGGGTGGTCAAGGCGGTGGCGCTGCATCAGGTGGTGGGTGGCGGCCCAGTTGCAGTGGCAGTCGAAGAGGGTGCCGATGATGCCGCCGTTGAGCACGCCGGCAAAAGCCTCGTGGTGGGGGGCGGGGTGAAAGGTGCACACCACCTCCTCCCCCTCGACGAAACTCTTGATCTGCAAACCCTTGTCGTTGGCGGGGCCACACCCGAAGCAGCGGTTTTGGGGGGCGTAGCGGTCCTGCAGACTCATCCCCACCATTTGATTACGATCCTTGTCGGGCACGGTCACCTCCCTGGCCACGGTCGGCTGGTGGCGGTAGCGCTCCATGGCCAGCCGGCCGTCGGCTCCGAACTCCACCCCTTCGCGCTCCAGCAGCGCCCGCTGCAGGCCGGGGGGGAAGTCGCCGCGGCGCTCGGTGGAGCAGCCGCCCGAGGCGTTTACCACCCGGTGCCAGGGGACGTCGGGCGGACACACCGACATGGCCCACCCCACCGCCCGGGGCGACACCGCAAACCCCAGGCAGGCGGCAATCTGACCGTAGGACATCACCCGCCCCGGCGGGATCGCCCGCGCCAGGTCGTAGATGGCCGCCCACACGGGCCCGCCGCCGTCCACCTCGCCGCGCACCCGCGCCCGGGGGGAGCGCCGTCGCACCGCTCGCGCCATGGCCGGTGAGTGTACCCCAACGCAGCCCTGCCAACGGGACTACAATGGCGGCGGCTGGGGGGGTGCACGGCCGCCGTCCCGGCCGGAGGGCCGACCTGCGATGACGTGGAACTACAGCGAAAAGACCACCAGGCTGTTCATGGATGCGGTGCAGGGGCGCCCCGGGACCCACATGGGGGAGATCGCCAACCCCGACGGCATCGGCGAGCACGGCTCCATCGCCTGCGGGGACGCGCTCCGCTTCACCTTCCGGGTGGAGCGCCACCCCTCCGACCCCACCCGGGACATCATCGTCGAGGCCCGCTACCTGACCTTCGGGTGCACCTCGGCCATTGCCGCCTCGGAGGCGCTGTGCGCCATCATCGAGGAGCGTCGTCTCACCCCCATCCAGGCGTTATCCATCACCAACAAGGACATCGTCGAGTACCTGGAGGGGCTGCCGGAGCAGAAGATCCACTGCTCGGTGATGGGCGCCGAGGCGCTACAGGCGGCGGTGTTCAACTGGGCGCAGCGACGGGGGGTGGACCTGCGCGCCCTGGGTGTGGACATCACCCCGGAGGAACGGGAAGAAGGACGAGTGGTCTGCACTTGCTTCGGCCTCACCGAGCCGTACCTGCGGCGCAAGATTGTCGAGTTGAACCTGCGCTCCATCACCGATATCACCAACGCCGTCAAGGCGGGGGGGGCGTGCATGTCCTGCCACCACAAGCCCGGCGGGTTGCAGGACCTGCTCGACGATATCTGGGGGCGACAGCCCACCGAGTTCAAGACCGAGGTGGAGCTCCCGGTCGCCCAGCTCATCGCCCGGGCCCGGGGCGAGGACGGTCTCTCGCCCTACCAGTTCGCCAAGAAGGTGGAGCGGGTGCTGGACGAGTACGTGCGCCCCATGCTGGCCCAGGACGGCGGCGACCTGGAGGTGGTGGACATCAAGGACACGCTGGTCTACTGCCGCCTGAAAGGGGCCTGCGCCGGCTGCGTGGGCGCCAACCAGACCATCAAGTTCATGGTGGAACAGGTGCTCAAGGACCGGGTGGACCAGCGCTGCCGGGTCATTGCCGTCTAGGAGACCACCATGCCGGTCATTTATCTCGACAACAACGCCACCACCGCGGTTGCCCCGGAGGTGGTGGAGGCCATGCTCCCCTACCTCGAGGACCAGTACTTCAACCCCTCCTCCATGTACGAGGCCGCCCGCGGACCGGCCCGGGCCATTGCCGAGGCCCGCGCCACCGTGGCTCGCCACCTGCACTGCCGGCCGGAGGAGATCCTCTTCACCTCCTGCGCCACCGAGTCCAACAACACGGCCATCATCGGTGCCCTCCGCGCCCGCCCCGAGCGTCGCCACGTCGTCACCACCCAGGTGGAACACCCGGCCGTACTGGAGGTCTGCAAGTTTCTGGTGCGAGAGGGTTTCGATGTGGATTTCCTGCCCGTGGACGGCAGCGGCCAGCTCAACGTGGAGGCCTTCGTGCGCGCCCTGAGGCCGGGGCAGACGCTGCTGGTCTCGGTGATGCACGCCAACAACGAGACCGGCGTGCTCTTCCCCATCGCCGAGCTGGCCCGCATAACCAAGGAAACCGACCCGGGGATCCTCGTCCACACCGACGCCACACAGACCGCCGGCAAGCTTCCCCTCGACCTCCGGGGCGAGCTGCGGCACGTCGACCTGCTTTCCCTGTCGGGGCACAAGCTCCACGCCCCCAAAGGGGTGGGGGCACTCTTCCTGCGCCGGGGGGCGCCGGTGCGACCGTTCCTCTTGGGCGGCCATCAGGAGAGCGGCCGCCGCGGCGGCACCGAGAACGTCCCCTACATCGTCGGCCTGGCCCGCGCCCTGGAGCTGGCCGAGGCCACCCACGCCGAGGACGGGGAGCGCATCACCGCCCTGCGGGACCGGCTGGAGGGGGAGCTCACCCGCCGCATCCCGTACCTGGAGGTGAACGGCGCAGGGGCGCCCCGCCTGGACAACACCCTGAACGTGGCGGTGCACTTCGTGGAGGGAGAGGGGATGCTGTACCAGCTGTCGGCGCGGGGGATCTGCGCGTCCTCGGGGTCGGCGTGCACCTCCGGCTCCCTGGAGCCCTCCCACGTCCTGCGCGCCATGGGAGTGCCGTTCACCGCCGTGCACGGGTCGCTGCGCTTCTCCCTGTCGCGCTACACCACGGCCGAGGAAATCGAGGCGGTGATCGAGGCCTTGCCGGAGATCGTCGCCAGCCTGCGGCGCCTCTCCCCCTACTGGGACGAGGGCGCCCGGGCCCCCCGCCCCGAGGGCGAGGCGCTGCTGCGCCAGGCCGTGGAAGAGCGCCGGCAGCGCCTGGCACAGCAGAGTTAGCCGCTGGGCTATCATGACGAGGAAGAGTTGGTAGGGTCATGTTGGCTCGCAGAGGTGCCTTTGCATGAGTGTATCGGAAGATTACCGGTCTGCCGCGGTGCGCCATTTTCGTGACGGCAACTTCCTTTTCGAAGATCGTCGTTTCCCGAATGCCGACCAGTTGTTCGGCCTGGCAGCGGAATGCGGTCTCAAGTGGGCGCTGACAGAGGTGCCCAGCGATTTCAAGAAAGGGAGAACCAACCAACCGCTCCGGGTTCACATTAACGTGCTTTGGCACCGCTTCCCCTGCCAGAGTTTACAGCGCCTCTTCCCACGCCTAGCCGGCCTCCTGGCGAGCCGTTGGCAACCGTTCGAAGACTGGTCGGCCGACCAACGATATTGGCCCGAGGGGTATATCGACGATAATACCTGTAGGAGACATCAAAACGCGGCGCGAAGAATTCTCGGGGCGGTTGGGCTCTTGACACTCAGGGGGAAGCCGTGACGACGCCCTATTTCGACGAGGCCCTCGGAGTCCTGATCGAAACCTTTCGCCGCTCGCCGATGACGGCCCAGGTAAGAAAGATCACGGTAGTGCGAGATCCTGTGGGGCGCTTGACCACCGTTCTCGGCGACGACGTCATGGCGGATGCAGCCGCTTCAAAAACCCTTGCGAGTCTGTTGCACCAGGCGCTGGGCGTCTACAGCCCTGGCCAAGCGGAGATACTGCTCCGCGAGAGCGACCTGCTCGACCCTGGGGACGTACTCGATTCGCCTGACAAGGTTTTCCTGGGGGGGCTTTCCGACACACCCTTCGAGGTCTATTTGGTAGATCGTCTGCTGACCAACCTTGACTGGCTACGGAAGCCGCTCCATCGCGAATCTCAGGTCCCGGTAGGGGTGGGATACAGTTTGAAAGGTGGGGTCGGTCGCAGCAGTGCGCTGGCCGTCCTCGCCTGGTACTTGGCGCGACAGGGTAAGAACGTTGTGATCATCGACCTCGACCTGGAGGCCCCCGGCCTCGGTGCCATTCTTCTCGAAAATTCGAGTGACCGAGGAGCCGTCGATTGGCTCGTCGAATCGCTGGCTGGCAACACTTCGGACGAATTTTTACGAGACTGCCTGACGCCCAGCCCGGTGGCGAATGGCGAGGCCGGATCTATCGCCGTCATGCCGGCCTTCGGACAACGAACTGCCGACTATATTCCCAAGATAGGGCGCATCTACTTGCCTACCATCTCCGAGGACGGCCGCGAGTGCGGGCTCGCCGATCGCCTGGCAGAACTTCTCGCCACCCTCGACAAGTTTTCTCCCCGACCCGACGCCATCCTTCTGGATGCCCGCGCCGGCCTGCACGACCTGGCCGCAGCGGCCGTGACTCGTCTAAATGCAGAAGTTTTTCTCTTCGCGAGGGACGAGGAACAAAGCTGGTCAGCGCACCGTCAGTTGTTTTGCCACCTGGCGCGGTCGCCGGCGGTGAGCTTCGGAATGCCTGACGACGACTTGCGGTGGCGCATGAAGATGGTCGCCGCGCAAATCGATGTCTCCGAAGCCGCCTTGACGCGATGGGTCGAGCGTTCCTATGAGGCGTGGATCGACCTTTACGATGACGAAACTGCCGGCGACGAGGCGCGCAGTTTTGCTCGCGACGAAACCAACGCCCCGCACTTCCCGATGTTGATTTACTTCAATTCCGAGCTTCGTGGATTCGTATTGTCAGAGCCAGAGCGTCGCCCCAGCTGGTCGGTTCTCGAGAACGCCTTCGGGCCCTTCCTCAGAGAAGCCACTGCACGCCTCTTGAGCGGTGCTGGCGAGAATGGTCGATCATGACTGTTGTTGATCGGCATGTCGCACGAGCGGCCCTGGTCGACCTTGCCGATCAGGCGGCCCAAACATCCCTTGATCCCCCGGACCTCTCCCAGGTGTACGCTCCGTCACGTCACGGCAAGGCTCTCCGTCCAGATGTAGCCGTCGTGGTTGGCATGAGAGGGGCGGGCAAGAGTTTATGGACGGCGGTTCTGGCGAACGAAGAGTGTCGCCAATTCGTCGCCCAACAACTGGCGAGTGCGTCCCTCGAAAACACGGTGGTGCGGGTCGGTTTCGGCCTCGATGATTCTCAGCGGGACTTCCCGAACCCCGAGGGCTTGCAGGAGCTCATGAAGGAGGGGGCACAACCAGTCGACGTGTGGCGCACGGTCGTCCTGCGGCACGCCCTCGAAGTCACCGGAAACAGGCCTGCCGACGATCAGAGTGCTGCGCCAGCTTTGGCAGGATCCTGGCCCGAGCGAGTTCACTGGTTTTCGCGAGACCGCGAGCAGGCGGAGCGTCTTCTGACCAACGCCAACGAGGAACTGCAACGGCAAGGTCGCGTCCTGCTGGTGCTTTTCGATGCGTTTGATCGGGCCGCCCGAGATTGGCCGACCGTCCGCGAATGGACCCGCGGCGCTCTGGAGGTGGCACTACGCTTGCAAATGACTCGGGCCATACGAGCGAAGCTGTTCATCAGGCCTGACCTCGACGAAGACGACGAGGTGTGGCGCTTTGCCGACTCGTCGAAGCTCCGACACAACCAGGTCAATCTGGAATGGACTACCGCTGATCTTTACGGCCTCTTGTTTTCCCATCTTGGCAACCACAGTTCTTTTGGAAAAGAGTTTCGCGATGCGACGGCACTCGCATTCGGCGAAAGTTGGCGTGAGGAGCGAGGCGTCCAAATTCTTCCTCAGTCCCTCAAGAACGCCGAGCACCAGCAAAAAGTGATCGAATGGCTCGCTGACACCTACATGGGGAGGGGACCGAAACGAGGGTATACTTCTTCCTGGATTCCTCTCCATCTGGCCGACGCCAAGGGGCGTTTGAGCCCACGCAGCTATCTGTTGGCGTTCAAACGTGCGGCAGAGCACATGGTGGAGAAAAATCCCGACTACCATCTGGCATTGAACTACAGATCGATCCAGGAAGGCGTAGTCGAAGCGTCACGGGTAAGGGTGGCAGAAATTGCCGAAGATTATCCCTGGATACGACCTCTCTTCGAGGCGTTGCGAGGGATAGCTGTTCCCGTTTCCACCGAGGATTTGAGGCAACGCTGGTCCGATCAAGCCATGAGCGAGATGGAAGAGGCGATCGGCGACAAACTGCCGCCGCGGCGCTACCACACTGATTCGCTGCGGAGAAGGACTCGCGAAGCCCTCGTAGACGACCTCGAGGGATTGGGAGTCGTTTACCGCACCCACGACGAGCGCATCAATATTCCTGACATCTTCCGCGTCGGATTCGGCATTCGCCGCAAGGGCGGGGTGAGACCGCCGAGGTAGCGATCCGACCGTTCTTCTTCGGCAGGTGGAAACGGTCGCTCGTCGCAGCGCATGGCCTTTGGCGCATCGTTCTGCTACCGTTGGAAAGGGGACGAGGAGCGGCGGCAGCGCCTGGCACAGCAGCGGTGAGGGCGGGGGAAGCCCCTCCCCAGCCGCGCCCCGACCGCCCTCACACCATGCGCAGCAGGTGGCCCATCTTGTGCTTCTTGGCCTCCAGGTAGCGGCGGGTGTGTTCGGTGGGCGGGACCTCCAGCGGCACCCGCTCGACGATTTCCAGCCCGTACCCCTCCAACCCCACGTACTTCTTGGGGTTGTTGGTCATCAACCGCATCCGGCGCACCCCCAGCTCGCGCAGGATCTGCGCCCCGACCCCGTAGTCGCGCATGTCGGCGGGGAAGCCCAGCCGCTCGTTGGCCTCCACGGTGTCGGCGCCGCAGTCCTGCAGCTCGTAAGCGCGCAGCTTGTTGAACAGGCCGATGCCGCGCCCCTCCTGCAGGAGGTAGAGCAGCACCCCGCTGCCCTCGGCGCGGATGCGCTCCAGCGCCGTCTCCAGCTGGGCGCCGCAGTCGCACCGCGAGGAACCGAAGACGTCGCCGGTCAGGCACTGGGAGTGCACCCGTACCAGCACCGGCCGCTCGCCGTCGACCTCGCCCATCACCAGCGCCAGGTGCTCCTCGGCGGTCACCTGGGAGCGAAAGGCGAAGACCTTGAAGTGGCCGTAGCGGGTCGGCAGCTCCGGCGCCGCCACCCGCTCCACCAGCCGCTCGTGGCGCATGCGGTAGGCGATGAGGTCGCGCACCGTGATCAGGCACAGGCCGTGCTCGCGGGCCACCTCCTGCAGGCGCGGCAGGCGCGCCATGGAGCCGTCGGCGTCCATGATTTCGCAGATCACTGCCGCCGGATAGAGGCCGGCGATGCGCGCCAGGTCCACCGACGCCTCGGTGTGCCCGGCGCGCTTGAGGACGCCGCCGTTGCGGGCGCGCAGGGGGAACATGTGGCCCGGGCGGATGAGATCGGCGGGGCGAGTGGCCGGGTCGATGACGGCGAGCACGGTGGCCGCCCGGTCGGCCGCCGAGATCCCCGTGGTGGTGCCCCGCCGCGCCTCGATGGAGACGCAAAAGGCCGTCTGGTGGGGGGAGGTGTTGTGCTCCACCATGGGCTTGAGGTCCAGCTCGTCGCAGCGCGCCTCGGTCAGGGCCAGGCAGATGAGGCCGCGGGCGTGCACCGCCATGAAGTTGATCGCCTCGGGGGTGATCTTCTCCGCGGCAAACGCCACGTCCCCCTCGTTTTCGCGGTCCTCGTCGTCGACGATGATGACCGCCCGGCCGCGGCGCATCTCCGCCGCGGCCTCCTCCACGCTGACGAACCCCCCGGCGCCGGCCTCCCCCTCGCTCATCCCTCTCACGCCTAGCTTTCCGAGGCCTGCGCCGGCTTGACGGTCATGGGCACCGCGACGGTCTTGCTCACCCCGCTGCCCAGCTCCTTGAGGGTGATTTCCAGGCGGTACTCACCGGGGCGACGGAACCCCTTGAGCGGCAGGCTCGAGCCCATCATCCACAGGTCCTCGGTGATGGGCGAGAAGGTGACGTTCTGGGTGGGCAGCTCGGCCACCTTGCGATCGCCGAAGAAGAGGTTCAAGGTCAGCTCGCCGTTCACCTGGCCCTCCGCCGTCACTGGCGGGCGGACGATGAAGCAGAAGTAGGCCAGGGATTCATCGGTGGTGTAGGTGTCCCCCAGGCGGGGCAGGATCCGCCACCCGCCGACGTTGAAGGGGTCACCCAGGTGCGCCTGCGCCTCCTGCCGCACATCCACCCCCCAGTAGAAGGGAGAGATGTACGTCCCCTCCTCGGGCACCTTGTCGGTGGTGGCGCTGACGGTGGTGACGGCCAGCGGCGCACCCTGCTTCAGCAGCGCCAGATCGATCTCCCAGGTACCGGCGTCCACGGGGATGGAGAACTCGTAGGCGCGGCCGCCCGGCACACTCAGCGGCGCTGCGGCCATCACGAAGGTGCCGCCGGCTCCTGCCGCCCCCCGCGCCTGGCCCACCGCCTCATCCGCCGCCGGCACCGTGTCGGGCAGGAAGAGGTGGACCCACACCGGGTGCATGAGCGCCGACATCAACCCCTCGCGCACCAGCACCTGGGCGCCCTCGGGCCACGGCCGCGCTTCCGCGCTGAACACCGCCAGCTGCTGGGCGGTGGCACTCTTGGAGCCCGCCACCAGCCCCAGCCGCGGCACCTCGGTGAGCTTGGGGTGCAGCAGCGTGCGCTCCGGCGCTTCGGCCAGCAGCTTCAGCGCATTGGTATTGCGCCGCTCGGTGCGGTTGAGCACGAAGTCGCCCAGGTTGGGCCGGCTCTCCACGAAGAAGAACAGCACCTGTTGCGCCTTGATGGAGGGGGGAATCTGCTCCCCGCGGTACTCCCACACTTCCCCCTCGCCCTGGCGATCCGCCGAGTCGCTCATCCAGCCGGAGCCCTCTCCCAGCTGCCGCTGGGTGCGATCCCCCGAACCGAACTTTTCTGCCGCCCGCGGCCGGCCCAGGACGATGAAGGTCCGCCCCCGGTCGGTGAGCGCCCCGCGCTGCTTCTCCCAACCAAACGCCTGGTCTGCCGCTGCCACCCGCTGATCGAACTCCACCTTGAACTCGTTGATGGCGGTGTTCAGATCGGGATCCCGCCGCGCCCAGAACAGCTCCACCCACGCCCTGGCTGCCGCCTCGCTGGTCAGCTTGGCGAACTCCTTCTTCTCGTCCTTGGTGGCAATCCACTGCGCTGGCCCCTCCATGAATTTCAGGTACTCCTCCGCCAGCGCCGTCCCCGCCATCGTCCCTGCCAGCCACACCGCCAGAGCCGACCTCGTCAGTCCGCGTTTCATCCTGTCACACCTCGCTTCCGCCCCGCCGAGGGCAACCCCGGGGCGACGGCATGATACATCTTCGAGGGGGGTGCCAGGTACAGCCTTCCTGGCGATTCTGGAGGGGGAGGATGTCCGCCGTGTGCCCACGAGGGAGCCGGGCATGGGGCGGCGCCGCAAGCGCAGGGGTGAGCCTTGCGCGGCGACGGCGGGAAGTGCTAGGAAGCTGCCTGCGGGAGGGTCTCATGCACGCCATCAACCCGGCCACCGGCGAGCTGCTCCGCACGTACCCCGAAACTACCAGGGAGGACGTGGATCAGGCGTTGACCGCGGCGGTGGAGGCGCAGCGCCGGTGGCGGCGCACCTCTTTTTCCCGGCGCGCCGAGGTGCTGGAGCGAGCCGCTGGAAGGCTGCGGCAGCGGCGGGAGGAGCTGGCGCGCCTGGCCGCGTCGGAGATGGGGAAACCCATCCGCGAGGGCCGCGCCGAGGTGGACAAGTGCGCCTGGGTGTGCGAGCACTACGCCCGGCACGCCGCCGCCATGCTGGCCCCCGAGGAGGTGGCCACCGACGCCCGGCGAAGCTTCGTCACCTTCAATCCGCTGGGCGTCGTGCTCGCGGTCATGCCGTGGAACTTCCCCTTCTGGCAGGTTTTTCGCTTTGCCGCCCCGGCCCTGATGGCGGGCAACGCCGGCGTGTTGAAGCACGCCTCCAACGTGCCCGGTTGCGCCCTGGCCATCGAGGAGGTGCTGCGCGAGGCCGCCCTTCCCGAGGGGCTGTTCCGCACCCTGCTGGTCGGGTCGGGCATGGTGGAGTCGCTCATCGCCGACCCCCGGGTGGCCGCCGTGACCCTGACCGGCTCGGAGCCGGCCGGGCGGGCGGTGGCGGCGTGCGCCGGAGCGCACCTCAAGAAGACCGTCCTGGAGCTGGGGGGCAGCGATCCCTACGTGGTCCTGGCCGACGCCGACATCGACCACGCCGCCGCGGTGTGCGCCGCCGCCCGCCTGATCAATTCGGGCCAGAGCTGCATCGCCGCCAAGCGCTTCGTGGTGGAGCGGGCGGTGCTGGAGCGCTTCACCGTGCTGTTCGTGGGGCACATGCGGGCGGCCCGGGTGGGAAACCCCCTGGAGGAGGAGACGCAGGTGGGGCCGCTGGCCCGGGTCGATCTGCGCGACGAGCTGCACGCCCAGGTAAAGGCCAGCATTGCCCGGGGGGCGCGCTGTCTGCTGGGCGGCGAGATCCCCGCTGGCCCCGGGGCGTTTTATCCCCCCACCGTGCTGACGGATGTAACCCCCGGCATGCCCGCCTGGGAGGAGGAGCTGTTCGGGCCGGTGGCCGCCATCATCGCCGCGGCGGACGCCGAGGACGCTGTACGCATCGCCAACGACTCCCGCTTCGGTCTGGGGGCGGCGGTGTTCACCGGCGACCCGCCCCGGGGGGAGCGACTGGCGGCGGAGGAGCTGGAGGCCGGGTGTTGCTTCGTCAACGCCGCGGTGCGCTCCGACCCCCGCCTGCCCTTCGGCGGGGTCAAGGCCTCGGGCTACGGGCGGGAGATGTCCCACTACGGCATCAAGGAGTTCGTCAACATCAAGACGGTGTGGGTGGGGTAGCGGACCGTGCTGCGGGAGCACGACCACGGCGCCATCGTGCGGCTGGAGCTGGCGCGTACCTTCCTCGGCCACGTCATCTATCACGTCTACTGCTACCTCATCGACGGGCTGCTGATCGACACCGGCCCCCCCGCTACCGCCGCTGCCATGGCCCGCTGGGCGGCTGCCCGTCCGATCCGGCGGGTGGTCCTCACCCACCACCACGAGGATCACTCCGGGGGGGCCCCCCTGCTCGCCCGCAGGCTGGGCGTCCCGATCGAGGCGCCGGCGGCCACGGTGCGGGTGCTGGCGAACTTCCCCCGCATCCCCGCCTACCGTCGCCTGGTGTGGGGGCAGCCGGGCAGTGCCGAACTGAAACCACTCGGCGAAGTTATTGAAACGGAAAGGTATCGATTCCGCGTCGTGCCCACCCCGGGACACGCCGCCGATCACGTGGCGCTGTTCGAGGAGCGCGAGGGGTGGCTGGTGTCGGGGGACCTGTATATTTCCCCCCGCGCCGTCTACCTGCGCCCGGTGGAGGACGCCTGGACCATCCTCGCCTCCTTAGAGCGCCTGCGCGACCTCAATCCCAAGATGCTGCTGTGCTCCCACGCCGGCCTGGTCCCCGATGCCACCCGCGCCCTGGAGCGCAAGATCGCCTACTGGCGCGGCCTGGCCGAGAGGGCCCGGCAGATCGCCGCCGCCGGCGCATCCGCGGCGAGCGTCGCGCGGCAGCTGTTGGGCCGGGAGGGAGCCATGGCCCTCATCTCCCTGGGCGATTTCTCCAAGCGCAACCTCATCAAATGTTTGCTGGAGGACCCCGGCGGCCCACGTCGCCTGGGGGACTGATCCTTTGTTCGTTTACTGGCAAAGGAGCTTTGTGGCGATGAGATGATTTACGGCCGCCCCCGTCCCATGCTATTGTCACCAGGGGGGAGGCCGCCATGCGAATACCTGTGACGGCGTTACTGCAGCTGGCCACCACCGAGTCGTCCATCCCACCCGCCGGCGGCCCGGTGCGCACCGTGGTCCGCATCGTTCTCGGTGTCTTCATCGCCATGCTGGCCAGCTACATCCTGATCGAGCAGATTGGCTCCTGGCGCCGCAGGAGGACTGACCGTGACCGCTGAGCACCGTCGCGACCCCGAGGAGATCCAGCGCTTCACCGCCAACGAGCTGGCCCAGCACTGGGTGCTGATGATCACCTTGACGGTGCTGGCCCTGACCGGCCTGGCGCTGTTCGCCCACGGCACCTGGATAGGCAAGGTGCTGATGGCGATCGAGGGAGGCATGGAGGCCCGCGGCGCCATCCACCGTTTCTTCGCCGTGGTCCTCATGCTCCTTACCGCCTGGCACTTCCTCTACGTGGTGTTCACCGAACGGGGGCACCGGCAACTCATGGAGATGCTCCCCCGCTCCAGCGACCTCCGCGGCTTTGTCGCCCTCCTGGGCTACTACCTGGGCCGCACCGCCGAGCCGCCCCCCTTCGGGCGGTTCACCCCCATGCAGAAGCTGCAGTACTGGGGGGCGGGGATGGGGTCGCTGATGATGATCGGGACGGGGCTCGTCCTGTGGTTCCACACCCAGGCCATGGCGGTGCTGCCCAAGTGGCTCTTCGACGTCACCACCATCGTGCACGGCTACGAGGGGCTGATCCTCTTCATCCTGCTGTTCGGGTGGCACCTCTACATCGTCCACTTTTCCCCCGGCAACTTTCCCATGCAACGCACCTTCCTCTCCGGCCGCATCTCCCGGCAGCGGCTGTGGCAGGAGCACCGCCTGGAGTACCTGGAGCTGTTCGGCGATCGTTCTCCCGCATCCTTCCCCGAGGAGAAAGGGGAGGAATCACCATGAGGACCCTGGCACACCTGGCCCCCGCAGCGCTGGCGGCGGCCGCCGCCGCGCAGCCGGTCCCGGCGCCGACCCCCGCTGCCCCCCTGGCGGCGGAGGTGCGGCAGTGCGGCATCTGCCACGGCCGGCCGGAGTTCAAGCAGGTGGAGGCCGACGGCACCGTGCGCACCCTGTGGGTGGACGAGGGGGAGATCAGGCGCTCCGTGCACGGCAAGTGGCACTGCATCGACTGCCACGCCGATGTGGACCGCATCCCCCACCCCGCCCGCCTCGCCCAGGTCAACTGCCAGCGCTGCCACTTCCCCGGCAACCCGGTGGGCGCCCCCGAGGACGTCAACTACGAGGGGTACGTCAAGTCGGTGCACGGCCGGCTGCGCCTGGCCGGCAACCCCAAGGCCCCCGCCTGCCAGGATTGCCACGGCGCCCACGGGGTGGTCAAGCACACCGATCCCGCCTCGCCGGTGCACCCCACCCGCGTGCCTGCCACCTGCGGCCGCTGCCATGTGCAGATCTTCGCCGAGTACACCACCTCCGCCCACGGCGTCTCGCTGCTGGAAAAGGACAACACCGAGGCGCCTTCGTGCTCGTCCTGCCACGGCGAGCACGGCATCCTGCCGGCCAAAGAGAACGCCTCGGCGGTCTCCGCCACCCACATCCCGGAAACCTGCTCCACCTGCCACGGCATGACCGAGTTCAACCTGCGCTACGGCATCCCCATCAACCCGGTGCGCACCTTCCGGCATACCTTCCACGGCATCGCCAACGAGTTGGGCTCCGCCCGGGTGGCCAACTGCGCCTCCTGCCACACCGCCCACAACGTGCTATCGGCCAGCGACCCCCGCTCCACCGTCAACCCCGCCAACATCCCCACCACCTGCGGCAAGGCGGGGTGCCACCCCGGGGCCAACGCCAACTACGCCCGCGGTCGCTTCCACATCGACCCCTCCAGTCGCGACGCCGGCATCATTTTCTGGGTCGCGCTGTTCTTCAAGATCCTCACCATCTCCACGCTGGCCGGTCTGGGGGTGCACATTCTTTTGGATCTGGCCAAGAAACTCCGTCACCGCCACCACGGAGCCGCTACCCGTGACTGATCAGCCCAGCCATCTCGAGAAAGCCATCGCCGAGCAGTTGCGCTCCGCCCACGGCCTCGACCCCGAGGCCGCCGCCCACCGAGCCGCCGACATGCAACAGCGCCTGGCGCCCCGTTTCGCCACCTGGGTGCGGCGCGAGCTCGCCATCCTGGAAAGCCGCGAGCGCAAACGCACCCGGGCCCAGGCGCACCACCCCCGGGCGGTGGCGGGGGGGCGGGAGTTCCAGCGCTTTTCCTTGAACGTTCGACTGCAGCACGCGGTCATGGCCATCTCGGTGATCTTCCTGATCCTCACCGGCTTGCCGCTGAAGTTCTCGGATCTCGCCATCTCCAAGGCCATCATCAACTTCTTCGGCGGCCCCGACGTCTCGCCCATCGTCCACCGGGTAGCGGCCTCCTTCCTCATCTTCGTCGGGCTGTGGCACCTGGCCTACATCGCCCTGACGCGGGAGGGGCGGGCCCACTTCATGCTGCTCTTGCCGCGCCCCCAGGACGCCCGCGACGCCTGGCAGCAGATCAACTACTTCCTGGGTCGCACCGACGAGCGACCGCGCTTCGACAAGTTCAGCTACGTGGAGAAGTTCGACTACTGGGCGGTGTACTGGGGCATGGTCATCATGATCGGCTCCGGCACCGTGCTGTGGTTCACCAACCAGTTCCTGAAGGTGTTCCCCAAGTGGTTCACCGACATCGCCAAGGAGGCCCACTCCGACGAGGCGCTGCTGGCCACCCTGGCCATCGTCATCTGGCACTTCTACAACGTCCACTTCAACCCCCACAAGTTCCCCATGAACCCCACCTTCATCACCGGCCGCATCAGCGAGCAGGAGATGATCGAGGAGCACCCCCTGGAGTACGAACGCATCACCTCCGGGGCCCCCCTGGGACCGGCCGACAGCCGACCGGTGGAGGAGAAGGGAGGCCAGCGGTGAGACACTTCTTCATGGCGCTGCGGGAAGGCCTCGTCGAGCACCGGCGGGCCATCCTCACCCTCGTGGGCCTGGCGGCGGCGGTGGTGCTGGTGTTCCAGGCGGCGTTCTACTTCGTCTCGGCCCGCTCCGAGCTGTGTGGCACCTGCCACATCATGAGCCCGTACCTGGAGATGTGGCGCGCCTCCTCCCACCGCGACGTGGCCTGCGTGGAGTGCCACTCGGAGTACCGCTACGCCCTCTCCCGGGTGTGGGCGAAGTACGCCCTGGGGATCTACACCACCCAGCTCCGCGCCGAGGTGCCCGACGCCCGCTGCCTGGCCTGCCACCAGCACCAGGACCTGGACACCGACGAGATGTTCCTGAAGAACATCCACTTCTCCCACCAGGGCCACATGGGCGAGATGCGCCGGGGCAAGCGGCTGCACTGCACCTCCTGCCACACCGGGTCCGCCATGGCTGGCACCAGCATCGCCCAGCGCGACCACGTGGTACTGCAGGAGCAGGTGTGCTTCACCTGCCACTTCAAGGGCGCCGAGGCCGGCCAGGCGGCCACCGGGTGTCTGGTCTGCCATGGCCCCCCCAGCACCGTGGTGACCCACCACGGCATCGAGTTCGACCACGAGACCTACCTGAAGCGCGGGGTACGCTGCGAGACCTGCCACACCGAGGTCACCCGCGGCGACGCCAACGTCCCCCGGGAGCGCTGCTGGAGTTGCCACGTGGCGCACATGGAGGCCTTTGAGGACCCTGTGCGGGTGCACGAGATCCACGTGCAGCGCCGCATCATCGATTGCCGCCGCTGCCACAACACCCTGGAGCACGGCAAGTTCACCATGACCGGCGCGCTCGGGGACCGCTGCGAGTCCTGCCACACCCCCGTGCACACCCCCCAGGAGAAGCTGTACGTGGGCATCGGCGGGCGGGGCGTCCCCGACACCCCCGACACCATGTTCCTGGCCCGGGTGGCGTGCAACTCCTGCCACGTCCCCACCGCGGGGGGGCCGGCGGCGGCGGGCAAGGCGCTGCGCGAGTCGTGCGTCACCTGCCACGGCCCGGGGTACGGGCGCATGGTGGATGACTGGCGGCGGGAACTCGGCTCGCTGCTGGCCACCGTCGACGCCCAGGTGCGCCGCGCCGAGGGGATATTGTCTCGCCTGGCCGCCTCCCACGCTCAATCTCTGGTCGACGCCCGCCATAACGTCGAGTTCGTGCGCTCCGCCGGCGGCCACCACAACGTGCACTACGCCGTGGACCTGCTGCGCCACGCCAACGATCAGGCCACTGCCACCCTGCGCGCCGCCGGCGTGGCGGTCACCCCGCCCCCGGCGGTGCTGGCCTCCGCCGCCGGCTACTGTCGCGTCTGCCACTCCACCGCCCACCTGGGCACGCGCCTGCCCTTCGGCGACATGTTCTACGACCACAACCGCCACATCGCCGCTGGCATCGGCTGCGACAGCTGTCACTCCCTGGACAAGCATGGCAAGACGGCGATCACCGCCGAGCAGTGCATGGCCTGCCACCACGGCCCGACGCAGAAGCGCACCTGCGAGAGCTGTCACCAGCCGCAGGCCTCCCTGTACCGCGGCGAGCTGGCCGGCACCGGGATCAAGGGGGACCCCGACTTCATGGCCGCTGCCGACACCGCCTGCACCGACTGCCACGACCTGACCTCCCGGCAGCCCCTGGTGAAGAGCGTCCAGCAGGCCTGCATCGGCTGCCACGACGCCTCCTACGGCGACATGCTGGTCCAGTGGATCAACGAGGACCAGCAGCGCCTGCAGGAGCTCGCCGTGCTCCTGGTGCGCGCCCGATCGGCCGCCCGCGAGCCCGCCCAGCGCCAGGCGGTGGCCCGCGCCGAGGCCATCCATCAGGCGCTGCTGGCTGCCAGGGGGTCGCACAACACCGTGCTGGCCGACGAGGCCGCCACCCAGGCGAAAAGACTCCTCGCCTGGGCCCGGTAGGAGGGTGTCATGACGCTCGTGTTTCTCAACTCAGACCGCATCGGCAACGGCGAGCCCGAGCTCGGCCGCAAGCTCCTCCAGCTCTTCCTGGACAGGCTGGTGGCCTCGGATGTCAAGGTGGACGCGGTGGTCTGCCTCCACCGCGCCGTCCTCCTCACCACCGAGGACAACCCTGCCCTGGCGAGTCTCAAGGCCCTGGCCGCGCGCGGCGCCCTCATCACCTCCTGCGGCACCTGCCTGGAATTCTTCGGCCGCAAGGAGATGCTGCTGGTGGGCGCGGTGGGGGGGATGCAACAGACGGTGGAGATGTTCGCCACCGCAGATCGCGTCATCGCCCCCTGCTAGGCGCCGGCCCGCACCGACTCCCGCTCCCACGCCCGAAGAGGCACAATGGCGGCCGCCGTCGCCGGCGGCGACGAGCGTGGAGGTAATCCGGGATGGCCGACGACGATCGTGGCGTGTGGGTCTTCGGGAGGTTTCTGCGGGTCGTGGCCCGGGGGGTGGGGCTGGCGGCCGGGGTGGCGGCGTTCGTGGTGGCGATCAAGGGGTTCATCC
>Ga0232062_1059761_pt1 | contig 30653 bp, 35 predicted proteins | sample LAC_MetaT_6_FD_165031 | JGI IMG/M metagenome (GOLD analysis project Ga0232062, IMG submission 165031) | Metatranscriptome of anaerobic ammonium oxidizing microbial communities from anammox membrane bioreactor (MBR) in UC Berkley... | ecosystem: Engineered > Bioreactor > Anaerobic > Unclassified ...
CATCTTGACCTGGATCTTCAGTTTCTTCTAATTCAGTTTCATCTTCAGAAGGTTCTAATTCAAGATCTTCTTCTTCTGTCATTTCTTCTTCATTATCAACAACTGTTTCTTCATCTTCATCACCTTCCATTTCTTTTTGAAGTTTAGAAGATAGAATACTATTCATCTTAGGTTCGAATGACTCCATAAGTATTGTTTTTGCATTTTCAATTGCAACTTCTTTCAATACTTTTGCTTGAGCAATAGCATCTTTTAAAATGTCATTATTACCCTTGTTTTTTGTTTTAATCATTGTTTTATTCTCCATAAAATTGTTTTATTGGATTAAACTTATTTGGAAGTTTAATGATATGTTATATAGTCGGTACGTTATATGATGCAATAAAAAGAAAATAACGTGTTCGTTAATAATATATATAGGAAAACTGTAGAAAAATACAGTTTTCCAAAAATATTTTTTAAATTTTTAATTTTTAAATAAATTAAGTATAAGTGCGATTGCAACTGGAATAAGCCCTCCAATTAAACCCCATACACCTGACTTTACTTTTAACATCCCTATTTCAACTCTAACATTAGTTAGTTCTTTGTTAATATCTTTTAATATATCTTCGTGATCTTCTAATTTAGTTAAAACTAATTTAGAATATTGTGTCCACCCGTCACCTCTATTTAAATTTATTGAATCTTCCATTAAGTTAATTCTCCATGAATCTTTTTAATTGCTATAAAATATTTTATTTCACCGTTATATACGGGTGTTATTGTAGTTGTATATTTAATTAGTTTTCCAGATTTTGTTTTACTAATAATTATATCTGACCAGACTTTTCCAGATTTAATAGTTTTCCATAAATTTTGATAAAAATCATCTGGATGTTGACCAGATTTTAATATTCTTGCATTTTGACCAACTAATTCTTGTGGTTCATATTCAAATGCTTTTTCAAATGCATTATTTGCATAAATAATATTAGCATCAATATCTGTAATTACCATTATCATATCTAAATTATTTAAAATTCTAGTTTGCATTCTTATTTTATTATCTTGTTCTAATATTATTTGTTGTGCTCTAAGAAGTTCAGTATTTAACTCTCTTAATTTTTTAGTATTATCTTCTAATATATTTAATTTATTAGATATTGATTTTAAATTATCTAATGAATCATCTTTCCAAAATAATAGTTTATGTAATGCATCTAATATCATTTATTTTTCCTAACTAATATGAATCTTTATTTTGCTGATTAATGAATTTATTTCTTGCAATTGCTTTTTGTTTTTTTCTTCTTTTACTTAAAGAAGGTTTTTCAAAAAATTGTCTATCTTTAATTTCTACCATCAACTTTGTGTCTTTTATTTTTTTCTTAAATGATCTTAGCGCTTTTTCTAAATTTCCATTTAATACTTCTACTTTTATGCTACTCACGTAACCTCCGCTTTTAAATTTTTGTAACTAAATCAATATTCCATTTATTTGTTTTTTTATTATGTTTTAAATTAAATTTCCAACCTTGGAATTCTATATCTAAACCAGTTTTAGAATTTTTTGAATTATCAAAAACACCACCTCTAGCTCTTTTATATCCAGGAAGCCATTTTTTAAAATCACTCATTATATTAGATGGTACTTTACTGTTTGCTTCTTGTAAATTTGGTTTTTTATTTAATGTATCGATAAAATCATCTCCAGAAACTTCAAAATATCTACCTAATACATGACCCATATCTTCATATAATGAAAGCATTCTTTGTTGAAGTGATTTTGCTTCTTTACTTGTCTTAGCAAATTCTTCATTTATTCTTTTTAATTCTTTCATATTTCTGTTTATAGTCATTTTATCAAACCACTCATCAGCTTCTTCTAATGTCAATCTTTCAGCCATTTGACATATATGACCTAATTCTTCAGATAATTGAACTAAATCAACTTCAGATCTAAGATTTTTTCCATAATTAGAAAATGATTTTATATTTTCTAAAAACTTCTTTTTTTCTTCAGTTGTAAGTTGAGGTCTTTCTTGTTCTTCTTTTATTATTCTTGATAATTTTGTTTTCATTTCAAATTTCCTATCTATTTTTCTTTTTAAATTTAGATACAATTTTTGCTACTTTAGTATCAAATATTTCAAATTCTTGTTTTATTTTACTCATAGCATCTAGAACTTGTTGTTTATTTTCTAATGGAACAATAAATACTGGACCAGGATATGATGAATATGTATCTATTTCAAGTTCAATTAAATTTTCTTCCATCGCATCCATAGATGCAGTTAAATTTAATCCACCTCTAATTGTATTTTTTCCTTTTACATCAATATCTTTATAAAATTCTTTTGCTTCTTTTATTACAAATTTTTCAAGTTCTTCTTTAATAAGTTTTTTTAATTCTGATTTTTTCATAATATTTCCTTAATGTTTTTTATTTTCTATAAGTGATTTATACATTATGTTTGCATATTTATCTACTTCATCAATAGACATATTTTTAATATTACCTTTTTTAATTTGTAATGCTAAAAATTTTTCTAAATCATTTATAAACTTTCCAGTCATAATTGAATATTCTTCATTTAGTGTATCAATTATAATTTCTCTAATAGCATTTCTAATAGATTCTTCATTCTTTGACTTTTCTGGTAAATTATCATGTTTGGTTGAAGCAAAATCTTTTGCTGCTTTTTTTGTCATTCCTTTTGCAGTCTTTTTTACTTTACTTGAAACTTTACTAGGATCTAATTTTCCTGTTTGAACTGCATGAACCATACCCATAAATTGTTGTTGTTTTTTTGATTGAGCTGGCATTTTATTTTCCTTTTACATCTTTAGGTAAAAATTTAAGTGTATTTTTAACTGCAACTTCTAATTCATTTGCTAACGCATCAGCAAATTTCTTTAATATTTTATTGTCTGGTTCTTTTGCTAATTTAATATATATAGGACTACCACCATTTAACCATATAGCTATATATGGTGTTTTAAATTGATCAGTAGGACCTCCTGATGATGATTGAACACGAGGTGATATATTATATTCTCTACTTTCATTTCCATTAAAAGAACCACCTTCGTTAATAGCATTTATTAATTCTTCTTTTATTAATTTTTTTAATTCTGATTTTTTCATTATTTCTTTCCATATAATTTATATAATGTATTTGCTAATGGTTCAGCAAATAGTAAATTACTTAAATGTTTTCCGGTTTTAATCCAAGTAACAAGTGCTGCTTTTTCAGTTTTTGTTAAATCTTTTGTTCCTAAAAATGTTTTATTTACAATTTTCCATGCATTATTTCTTTGTACTGAACTAAATTGTTTAGAATATTTTACAAATTCATCTACAGTATTAGGAGTACCCCATTTAATAGGAGCTGTTTTAGATTCACGTATAATATTATTTAATTTATTATATGTATCTATTTCTTCTATAATAAGTTTTACTAACTGTGATTTTTTCATTATTATGCTCTAAATATTTTTCTTTTTAATTTAGTTTGTATTATTTTATTTGTTTTATTTGCCACTGATAACATACCAGATATATCAAATTTTATATTTTTCCAAAATGAAATATCTTTATCAACGTCTGGATCTTTTGTAATTCTTTTTTTATTATTTAAATAAATTAATTTATCATCTAATTCATGTAATATATTATCAAGTTCTTCTTTTATCTTATTTAATCTTAACTGAGTTAAATCTGATGCTTGATAATTATCTTCTATTAATTTAAATATTTCTTCACTAATTATTTTTTTAAGTTCTGTTTTTTTCATATTACTTCTTATGTTCTTTTTTTATGTTTAAAAATATTTTTTCTAATTTATCTAATATTGGACGAACAGATTTTATTACTTCAATAGAATCATCTAAAAGCTTAGGATTATCATTTTCATCATATTCATTTATGTATTTATTTATATAATGTCCAGTTGATATTACTTTATTAGTAAGACGTGTTATTGTATTATATTCACTCTGTGTAATATCATGTTCATTTAATACTTCTATTATTAGTTGTTTTAATTCAGATTTTTTCATTTTATTGCCTTAAAAAATATTCCAATTAACATTAACTTGAATATCTGGATATTGTTCTTCAATCATTTGTTTAGCAATATCAACAGATCTTTTATCTCTGGTATACCAAAATGCACCAATTCCATTGTAATAAAATTTACCAGAATGTTCTTGTGTATGAGCACTTTCTGTTAATTTACTTACTTTCTTAAATATTTCATTTATTTTAACAGGAACATTATAAAAGCCCCATACTGCTGGAGCACCATCTGATTCCCATGCACGTGTTTTTTTAACAATTATTTTCATTTTAATTTTTCCCAATTAATTTATTTAATGATGCTGCTGCATCTGTTAATCTACTTAGAATTCTACCAATAGATTCTGTATCTAATGTTTCATTATATTTTTTTTGCTCGCTTTAACATTAATATTACAACCTCTATATTACCTTTAACATTTCTAAGAGGTCCTCTTATTTTAGGATCACTTATATCTTCATCTAAAACTTCTTTAATTAATTCTTTTAATTCTGATCTTTTCATTTTATTTCCTATCTAGTTAATTTATCAATGAAGTTTTTAGCACTTGTAAGTTGTTTTGTAATTTCTCTAGCAGATCTAGGATATTTAGTATAATATTTTTCTGCAAGAACTTCTAAATCTTTTGATAATGCATTTTTACAAGTAACTACTAAAAATACAACAGAGTCTATAAACAACTTTCTTTGTTCATCATCATAATATTCTTTAATAACACTTCTAATTTCTTTTCTAACTGCTTCTTCTAATTCATCTGCTAATCCAGCACCTTTTAATTTACTATAATATTTTGGATCTTCTGCTAAATGATCTAATGCTATTTCTCTTGCTTTATCAGAATCACCAGTATGTTCTAATTCTGTTTTTATACCCATTTGTAATTCTTTAGAATTAACATTTTTTACAGATAATTTATCTCCTTTGCCACCAGGAATTAAATCTTCTTTTAATTTTGATTTTTTCATTAAATTTCCTCAATCATTGAATATTATTAATTTAAGTTTTTTATCTGATGATATATATTTCCATCCACCAATTTCTTTATCTTCACCACTACCAGAATAAATTGTTTCTACATATTTAAATTCTTGTGAATTTAAAGTATTAGAATTCCATAATGTAATTGAATCTTTCATACTTCTCTGATATCTTAATGCATTTTTAATATTAGATATTTCTACAGAAAATGTTTTAGTATTTTTATTATAATTTATATTATATTTCTGTATATCTAATTTTGTTTCTGTTAATATCTGTTTAATACTAATCATTTAATTACTTTCCAAATCTATAATTATATCTCTAATTAAACATTCAACATTATTTCTACAAACCATTTTAGAATTTATATCTGCATTAATACTTTCATTTATTTTTACTGGTTTCATGAATGCACCGTGTGTTGATGGATTAGAAACAAAATCCCATGCAATTAAATCAAAATCTTCTGCTACTTCTACAGTATCTTCATCAACTTCATTTACACTTCCTAAACCTCTAGATGATATACCTAATAATACATTTGCTTCTATTAAACTCTTTAATATTCTACCTGATGGTGTATCTAATATTTCAATTGTTCCAACTATATCATCACCTTCCCAATGTGCTTCTAATACTAAATGAGATACATTTTGTAAATTAACGACAGATGAATCTGGGTGATCTAATTCACCTAAAGCTCTTCTTTCTTTAATAAGTTGAAGATATTTTTTTAATTCTCTATCTAATATTTCTTTAGAATATATTCTACCATTTTGATTTTTAGCATTTGCTCTTTGCAAAACACCTTTAACTATTAGTTTTCCATTATTATTTTTAATAGACTCAGCAATAAGTTGTGGTGTTATCTTAAATGCAATATAATCTACAAGTAATTTTTTACTCATTTTATTCCTTATTTTACGTCAAATACAATTTTAACAATATTGTTATCAATTTTACTATAATTCCATCTTTGAGACATATTCAAAGATGCACCGTTTGTATTAATTAAATTATTAACAACATTTTCATCAAAAAATACTAATTTTATTTTAGCAACCACTTTATTATCTTCATCAACTATTTCATATGAAGCTTCATCATTTATTAATTTTTGTTCATTTTTAAGAACATTGATTAAATTTTTAATCATTGTTTCTGCGAATGTTTTTTCAAATGAAGGAACTGAACTTGGAAGTTCTATTTTTTCGTCTGTCATTTGACCAATCAATTCATTTAATAACTTATTATCCATAATTTACCTCTTACCAGTTTTTTAAACCTTTATTTTTTAAAACTTTTTTCATTTCTTTTTCTAAAGCATTTAATGCTCTTTTTAATTTAATAACATCACCTTCGTTAATTGAAGTTGATACTTGTGGTAATGATTCAAAATGATTTTCTAAATCACCTAATAAATTCCACAAACGACCTCCGGTGCTTTCATTTATAGGTCTTTTATCTTCATTTAAAAATTTTCTAAAATTTCTTATGAAATAATCTCTATCTTCTATTAAATTTATTTTTTCACTCATCTTTATTTCCTTTAATTTAATGGTGTATAATCTGAAATTTGAACAAAATCAGAAGCTTCTGGCCAATTTATTCCATAATTTCTCCAAGCTTTTATTATTTTACTAATAGCTTGTTTATTATTAACAATAATATCAATTGCAGTATGATTAACATATGCAGATGGATATATTGATATTTTTTCTATGCCAGGTATTTTTTCAATATATTTTTTCCAATCTTTTGCAGAATTACCAGAACCTTTTCTTACACTGAATTTACCACGATATTTTATTTTAGACTCTGATAATATTTTATCAATTTCTTCTTTAATTATTTTTCTTAATTCAGTTTGTTTCATTGTTGTTGTCTCCAATATAAAAATGTTGTATCTGGACTAATTTTTAGAGTATTTTCTTCAGAACTACTAATAAATCTTGCATCATTTTCTTTAATTGCATTTATAATATTTTGAGCATCTTTTTTACTCATTGCAGACGCGATTATTAAACTATTATAATGAACTCTAAATGATTGTATTTCTACAGCTAATTGACCCAAAGATTTAAAATATTTAATTATTTTACCACCATGTTTTTTAACAATAGGATCAAAATGTGCTTTTGCTGCTGATAATTCTTTTGGATTTAATTTTTCTAAATCTTCTTTAATTACTTGTTTAAATAATTGTATTAATTGAGTTTTTTTCATATTATTTTCCATTAATTTTTCTTGTCCTTTAAAATCTAAATACATTTTTTGTGCTTCATTATGATAATTTTCATCTTCAGCAACATCAATGACAGTTTTTGCTAATTTTTTATTATTTCTATTTTTCTTATATTCTTTATATAAAAAATCAATAATTTGTTTTCTATTAGACATTTTATCTAAATGTCTTTTTAAAGTTTCAAAATAAGAATTATCTTCATTTATTTCTTTTACATTGTGTGTTGGTTTAAATTCATATGTAAATGTTTGATAATTATCTTCTTTAACATTAAAATCCCAGCCATTCTTTTTTAATCTATTTTTAAAAAATTTAATTTCACTATTACTTAAAACTGGAATATTTTTATCTGCAGTATTAACAGTAAATGGTTTCTTTTTATTAAATTTTTTATGTAAAACTGTCATTAAAAGTAATATACTATTCATAATTATTCCTATTTTATAGCTTGCATTTTGTTCATAATTCTTGTTACTTGTTCACCTATTTTTCTTAAGTGATTATGTGTTCTTTTATAGAAATCTGATGTTTTTAAACCAACTTCTTCTTTAAAATTTACTGATTTATCTAATACTTTTTCAATTTCTTGTAATTGTTCTCTCATACCTTTAACAGCACTTGCTATTCTTTTTTTTGGAGACAATTCGTTATTATTAAAATCTACTGATTCGTTAATATCAACTGTATGTCCAAACTTTTTAACAAAAGCATCACAACGAGTTTTATATTTTTTATAAAATTTATATAAATCATTATATGATTGATTACCCATATTTCTCTTCATATAAGATACAATTTGAGAAGGACCTTTGTGTTGTAAATGAAAATCACCAGGAGTATCAATATATGGTTCTTTTAATGCATCAAATAAAAATTCTCTAACATTACCTTCAGCAGTTGCTTCAATTGTTAGTAAAAATTTTTCCCAAGAACTTTGTTGTTTTGCTTCTACAACTGGCCAATCCATTGCTTTAACTGCTCTTTTCTTTTTAGGATCTAATCCTGGTTTAGAAAATGCATGTGGTGTTTCATATCCAGCAATTCCTGCACTTGTTGATGATTCTTCAATATCAGATTTTTTTAAGTTTTCAATTCTTTCTTTTTTTCTCTTAATTCTATCTTGCAAACTTTTTATTAATTGAGATTTTCTATTACCAGATATATTTGTATTACTATTTGCATTACTCAATTGTTGATTTAATATATTAAGTTCTTTTTGTAATGAAGCAATCTGAGAATTTTTATCTTCTGAAAGATCTTCTGGTCTATGTAAGCTTGGTTCATCATACTTTAAGTTTCTTTTAACTAATAATTCTGGATTTTCAGTAATTATTTCATTTACCAAGTCTTTTATTACATTATTTATTTTTTTATTTTTATTCATTTTTAGTTTCTCCATAGAATTACTTCTTACAACCACTTTTTTTCATATGACTATTAATTTCATCTATTAAAGAATATGTTCTTAAAAGACCTAAAATATGATTTTCTTTAATATTTTTAATATTTTTTAATTTACTAACACTATTATTAACTTCTAATAGTTTGATTCTAATAGCATCATCAGGAACTACTTTTGATAGTTTCAATAATTTACTTTCAATGAGTGGAAGTCTTTTTGAAATAGACTCTCTTAGAGGATTTGTATTTGACACGTTATTAATATAATCTTTAACTAAAGATTTTTGATCTTCAGTTAATTTATTACTAAAGTTTTTGTTAAACTCATCAATTATTATTTTTTGAGTTAACATTCTTATTTGTATAGGTTCTTTTACTAATATTTCTGAAACTTCTGATTTTTTAGGTTGTTTATTAACCTTTCTAACCAAATGTTCTACTACAGTAAATTTTGCATCTGTAATTTCAATTGGTTTAACGTTTTCAGTTAATAAAGAATTATATTCAAATAATTTATAAATAGAAGCATATACTGGATATGAATCTATTCTAGAAGAAAACAGATTTTCAATTGAAAAATTTTCTTTCAATTGCTTAATAATTTCATATTTTTCTCTTCTAAGTTTAGAATTATTTAAGTTTTTTCTAGATTCTAAAACAGTATCTACAAAAGAAGCTGCTTTTACTTCAGAACTGAATGATTCTTTAATCAATGATTGATATAAAGATAATTCTTTTCTAAGTTCTGTATTTTTATTAAAAAACTGTTTAATTATCTTTGCAGCAATTGAAGAGTTTTTATTTTCTAGAACATCAGCAGTAATTTGACGAGCCAATGACTCAAATAATATTCCAGTATTTTTTATCTTATTATGACGGATTTTCATATTGTTTCCATTCTTTTATTTCTATAAAATTGCAACCCAAAAAATCTATTATTTCTTGTTTTCTAATATTATCTCTTTCTGATTTACTTCTATGAGATTTTTCATAATATTCTATAACGACATTTTTATCTTTATCATAACCATCTACCCAATATCCTAATTGTTTTATATGAAATTCCCCACCATTAAGAGCATGTTGAAAATTATATCCATTTTGTTTTCCATATTCATCGATTATTTTACAAGCAAATGAATTAAAATTTGGTTTAATCTGGCCATTTTGATTTTTAATTCTTTTAATTGCAGCTAATCTATTTTTCTTTCTAATTTCAGGAGTTCTTTCATATATTTTTGGTTTTCTACCTACATTTTTACCGGTGTTTGCACATGTTTGACATTTTTTATTATCACGTATAGAATAAATAAATGTATATTTATCATTATATATCATTTCAGAAGAACAATCTGGACACAATTTAATATATGGAGGACTAATATTTTTATATTTAGTATTTATTTTCTTCCATCCTATTTTATTGTAATTCCAAGGTTTTGCCATATAAAGTTTCCTATCAATATATAATATTATATAAATATAAAAAAACTTAAGATTTTTAAGTTATTCAACATCACCGTCTAATAAATTTTTAACGCTATCATTTAATATATCTTCATTTATTATATTTTTTCCATTTTTATTCTTAATTATATTAAATTTAGTAGATAATTTTTTCAATTTATTTTTATTTTCTACAGCAAATGCACTTTTTCCTTTAAATTGAGGCTTTGTTGATTTATCAGATGCTGACATTGAACCTGCATCTTTTAAATCAGATTGTCCTGTTGGGTTTCTACCTAAATAATGTTCATCAGTTCCATATTTAGGATTATTTTCTTCTGGACGACCAACTTCATTTTCACCTCCAGTATCGTTCGCAATTTCATCTCCAGCAACATCAACTCTGTCAGGATCATCAACTCCTCTAACAGTTCCACTTTCGTCTGCATGTTGACCTGTTTTAGCAGGGTCATTACCTTGTGTTTTAATTTGTTCAATTCTATAATCAAATTTAGCATCTTCAACAACACGTGCTTGACTCTTATTTTTATCATCATCTGAAAACTTAAATACTTCTTTATATATAAAGTCTGTTCCTAATAAGTTTTGATCTTTTGCAGTTTGTGCTACATCTAATCTACTTTTCATTAATTCTAATTTTTCTTGTTCATATATAACTGAAGGTGATGATAATACTATTTCGAAATTTGTTAAATCTTCAAAATCATAACCTTGAACAAATAAATGTAATCTTGCAAGGTTTGTAAGTTCTGATGCTAATATTTTTTGTATTCTTTCAATTGTTCTTGCAAATCTAATATCTTCTTGACTTAATGTTGCTTTTGCACCAATTGCTTCTTCATAACCTAAGAATGCTTTTGGTATTCTCAATGCAGCCATCATCTTATTTCTTAAATACTCAACATCTTCTATTGCATTATATTCTAATGATGAAAGTGTATCAACATTTGTTTTACTATCTCCACCTCTATTTGGTATAAAGAAATCTTCTGTAATATTTTGCATATTATATTTTAAGTTATAATTACCTGTTTCATCAACATAAGGAACTTTTTTAGTTTGATTTGATATAAATTCCATATATTGTGGTATTTCATTAGGACTTAAATTACCAACATCAATATTAAATACTCTTTTTTGAGGTGCTCTCATAATTCTGTGAATTAACATAGCATCTTCCATCAATGTTAATTGTTTCCATATTCTTCTTGCTGCTTCAATCATACTTTTACCATAAGGTAAAAAGTTAGAATCACTTAATAATCTAAAATGTGCAATTTCATAATTTTCATACATACCAGTTAATATAGGACCTTCAACTTTATATTTAACATCAGATGCATCATTTGGGTTTAAACCTTCATGTCTTTCAACTACATATGGTGAAATTGGAATAACACCAATTATTCCGATTTTTTCTGCAATGTCTAATTTCATAAACATATCACCATATTTTACTAAGTTTCTTGTCCAGTGTAATAAATTAAAATCAACATTTAATATATCATAAAACAAATTATCTAAATTTTCTTTTATATCTTTATCATCAGATTTAACAGTTAAAATATCACCAAATTCATTTTTAATAGTAGATTCTTCTGCATATAAATCAAGAGCAGACGCAATTATTGGATCTTGATCCATTAGTTCATATTCTCTAAATAACATTAATCTTTGTGATAATATAGATAATGATTGGTTATAACCATAGTTAGTAGTATTATATCTTAAAACATTATATTGTTTTCCTAAATAATTAGTTGCTAATGAACCCATTGTCTGAGTATTATACGCATCAATTACTTTAAATTTACCACCACCTATTCTTCTAACTACTACGTCATTTGAAAATAGTTTTTTTAATTGCTTAAATACGTTTTCTGTTATTGTCGCCATTTTATCCTCTTATTTTTTTAAAAAACCATTATATATTTTCTGGTCCAGTTGGTTGTTCATCTGAAAATTTATGTTTTTTACCCCAACTAGAATATTTATCCCATATATGTGTTGCTAAATCTTCAAGTTTTGCACCTTTAGGTAAATATCTATTTAACATTTCTTCATCAGAATGCATTTCTAGAAAACCTTCTAATTCTCCAACATCACCATTTTCTAAAATATCATAATATTCATCTTGAACATCTGTTTCTGCCGGCATCCATTTATCCATTTTAAAAACAGTTTCATCTAAATCTGATTCATCAAATGGTTTAGTTTTTTTCTTTGTTAACATACGAGCAATTGCTTCATCTGATATTGTACCACTTGTATGTGAATCATCTCTAGTATCATATGTTCCAGGTTTAAGTTTTGCTGTATATGAAAATCCACCATTTTTTAATCTACTCAATTTAGTAAATTTTTCGAACTCACCACCACCCAATAAATCTAATAATTTATTTGTATCTACTTGATTACCTTTAATATTATATTTATTTACTTTATTAGTTTTAGGTTTATCAGTTACTTTCTTTTTTAAATTTTTAGCATTAACTTTTTTTCTAAGTTTTTTTGCAGGATCATTATCTCTAATTTTTTCCATCCGGGTGAATCCATATAATATAAACCACCCTTAGGACCTTTTTGAACTTTTTTTCCTTTAGGAGGTTTTTCACCTAGATCTAAATATATTCTTACTTGTTTTGCTTCTAATATTAAACTTTTTAAAGATGGCATTTTATTTTCTATATATTTTGTATTTTTAGATTTAGTTAATTTTTGTTTTTTTATCATTTTGATGCCTTTGTTATTTGGTCTATTATTCTTTTGTCGATTTTAACACCATTTTTTAATAAATATTGTAAAGCGCCGAAATACTTAGTTTTTTGCTTTGGGCTAGGACTATCTAATAGATTTTCAATCATATCTAATAATTTTACTGAAAGTGCAATGTTACTTTTTTTAGCAAGCGCTAATACATAATCATTATAGTTAGTATCTTTATCATGAGATAATAATAAAACATGTTTTAATATAGTATCGCCAAATTTAGATTTAATTTGCTGAGCAACATATTCTCTATTTGATGCATCTTCATATGTATCATGTAATATTGCTACAATCTGAATATCATCAGATAAACCTAATGATTTAGCACGTTGATAAACTCTAAAAGGATGAACAATATAAGGTTTTTTAGTTACTTTTCTATATTGACCTGTATGAACATCTTGGGCTAAATCAGTTGCTTTTGATATTTTACTTAATTCGGTTAATTTTTTCATACAAATTCCCTTGTATCTAATTTATCATCTTTGCTAATATTTAATATAAATGGATCAGCATTAGATACGTTAGTAAATATACTTTGATTTACAGTTGTTTTTTGAATTTTAAATTCGTTTAAAGTAGATCTTACTAAATCTTTTGATTGTTCAATTAGTCTAATAGCAGTATCTCTAACCCACAAAGCTATAGAATAAGCTAAAATTAAGTCATCATTGTAATTATCACTTGCTGCTTCTGCTTTTCCAGCATTCCAAACAAAAGTAAATAATTCATTTATTAATCTAGTTGATCTAATAGTTAATTCTCTTTTACCAATATATTGCTCAAGTTTAGAAATTATTAAAGGTCTAGTTGCAGTAGATGTTGTAAATCCTGCAACGGATTTTTTCTTATTTGAACCCATTTTACCTACATAAGAAGATGCAGTTTTATTATCTATTACTACATTTTTATTTTCACTATAAAATATATTCTTATATGATCTATCAATAATTCTTTGTAATACTGCCCATCCTACGTTTGCATTTTCTACTACTAACAAAGCATCATTATATTTTGTTGCATATTCTATACATAAATCTCCAAATTGTTGTGTTCCAGGTTTTCCTTGATATTCTGCAACTTGTGCTAATGTATCTGTATCTAATATTTGAAAAGTTGAATAGTCATTTGAGTCTCCTCTACCAACGTCGGCTACTAACATATAAGTCTTGTGTGCATCTGGATATTCCCATATCCAGACATTTCTATCAAACCCTGTCTTTTCAATTGGTTCCATAACCATTGATTGTTTATACCATTCTAATATTTCACCAGAAACAACAGTATCTCCTGATGCTAAGAATGAACCATCACAGTTATGAACTATAAAGTGTTCGGTAATGTAACTGTTATCTTCTTCTACTTCTAAATTATATACACTTATTTCTTCACCTATATATTCTTCTTTATTAATTTTTGAAAAAACAAATCTATCATCACTTTTATAATTATGAAAATGATGAGTTTGATGTAAATTTTGTTCTATTATATTACTAATAGTTAATTTAACATCTATATTTTTAGAATTTAAAATTTTAAAAGTATATGGCCTATGATAATGATCCGGTAAAATACTTTTATCTGGTCTAAATGAACAACAATTAATACCTAATATATGACATATAAATTTTATGTCATATATCATATTTATTGATGTTATACCAAGTGATTTATAATTGTAATAATTAAGCATTCCATCACCTACAAAAGTACCATCTAAAACTCCTTTTAAAAACTCTAAATTTGAATTTTCATATGCAAAATTACTTAAATGTTTATCATAACAATAATTTCCATCAACAAACAATTTGATTGTATTACATAGTATCTCAGAACAAAATGTTGTCTGCGCTCCATTATTTATTCCTATTTTACCAAATCGCTGTTGATATTCTAATAGTCCAAATTTATTTTTAATTATTTTAATAACATCTTTAACCCACGTATCTGCTTCTTTTGTATGATGAGATATCCAAAATCTTAATCTATCACAGGTTCCTTCTGATAAATATATACCTATAATATATCCTAAATCGTAATCAACACTAATATATCTGTTGTGTATTCTTTTATGTTTTCTATCATTTATATAAAATGATATATTATCATTACACAATTTCTTTTTAAAGTTTTTAGGTTCAATTAAATTATATAAATCTATAGTAACTATTTTATCTTTATTAAATTCAATATTAGTAGGAATAACTGGTAATAATTCTAAATTATTAATTTTATTAATTTCAGTCCAAGTATTATTAAATAAAAATGGGTGGTTTTTAGTAACATATGAGTAATTTTCATTTAAAAATGAATTAATTTTATATAAATCTTTACTTTTTTTATTATATAATTTAATAACAGGTTTAAACTTACCAGTATGTGTTAATACTAAATCACCAACTTGTATATCTTTAATATTTTTATACCCATTTATTGTAAAAATTTTAGTGTTTCCATCAAAACACTCTTGTTTTGCTAATCTAACACCTAATTCTATATCTTGTTCATCTCTCCACTTTTGATCTTTTTCAGGATGTAATGTCCAGTGTAATGTAATTGGGAAGAAATTGTTTTTACCTTCTTCTGCTTTTGTAAATGTTTCGTGATACCAATTACCAACACCATTTGGAGTTGATAATACAATAATGTCACCACCTGTTGATAATGTTGGTTGTAATGCACCCCAAAGTTCTTCCATTCTAGGAATAAATGCAGCTTCATCTAATATTAATAAAGAAACTGCTTCTGAACGTCCAGAGTCACCTGCCGAGGTGCTAGCAAATATCTTAGAACCATTATCATATGATAATCCTAATTTATTATCTTCAATACATTTTCTTTTCATCCAACTAGGTAATAATCTATGCATTAATCTAACTTTAGAAATTATATTTTTTGCTACACCTTGTTTTGTTGCAATAACTAAAATATTTTTATCTTCAAAAAATGTCATTAGCCAAAGTGCATAAGCTGCAGCTAATGTAGATAAACCCATCTGTCTGTTTTTTAATATTATATTTCTAGAATGTTTAATAAATGCTGCTAGAACATTTTCTTGGAATTGGTATAATATAAAAGGAATTTTTCCTCTTACAGGATGTTGGATTATACAAAATCTTTTAATAAAATATGCAGGGTCTGTTAAACATCTGCTATATTCTTCTTTTATTATATCTTTTAAGCTTATTTTTGATTGATTAGACATTTTTTAATTTCTCATTTAATTCTAATAAATATTCAGATAAATCGTCTGTAATTTTGTTTATTTCTTCTAGTGTATTTTCTAAGAACAATTTTGTTTTATCATAATCTTCATTATTCCATTTTTCAATTTTACCTTCTTCAGTAACATATTGATATTGTTCCTTTAACCCACCATTTAAATAATCCAAAACCTCTTCTTTTGTTTCTCTTAAGAAAGACAATTTATTCTCAGTCATAATTTTATCTTCGTATTCTCTCCACAAACCTGCAATTCTAATTTTAGTTTCATATTGAACTACACAATTAAAACATGTTTGTCTTATTCTATAAAACTTTGTATCAAGTCTAGTTTTCATAAATTTACCACATTTAGGACAAAACGTAGGATTAACTTCTTTTCTTAATTCTTGTAAAGTTTTATGTCTTTCTTCTTTTTCTATTCTTTCTTGTTCTAATTCTTTTAATTGTTCTTCATCTAAATTATTAGAAGAATAATTAGATACAAATGTTTTAGGACTTTCTCCTTGTAATATTCTTTGTATTGATTTTGGGTATATATCTCCCATCGGTCTAGCACTCGGTCTATCCGATTTTTTCTTCATTAATTCATCTTTTTCATCTTTAGATAAATTTTCAAATTGATCTCTTGTAAATTGACCCACATAACCTCCTATTTTATTTTATTACGTAATAGTTCTTGTACATCAGACATATGAAATCCAAACTTTAAACCAGCAGAACCATCATTCTCTGGATAAACAGGAATTCCTAATTGTTGTTTAAATTTTAATTTTAAAAATTTACTCATTCTTTCTTTTCCATATGAATTAAGTGCATCTAAATCTTTTGATGATTTTGGAATAACTTGAATATATCCGGATGTTGATTGTAAAACAAGTAAAAGAGTAAAATTAACATTATTAAAAGAAAAATCATTTGCTCCTTCTGTAATATTTTGTTCTTTTTGTTTATATTTTTTTATATTAGATTTTTCTTTACCTTTTGGATCTCCGTTTATTGTCCCATCAGAAAATACCAAGGCAACTTGTTCTTTAATAAGTTTTTTTAATTCTGATTTTTTCATTTTTATTCCTTTATATTTAAAATTTTAAACATCATCAATACCGACATATCTAAATTTGTTTTTGTTTAAAAATGATACTAATTGATTAATATCTTTAAATGTTTTATCATATTTATTTGTTACAAGATATATTTTACCAGATTTATTTATATAAACATGTGCATAATCAACACTAGGAGAGTCAAATACTATATATTGATAATCACCTTTTCTATTATCAGGAATAGATGTTACACTTTTTCCACCTAAGTTTATATATTTATCTGATTCTACAGAAAATTTTTCATTTAATATTTGTTTTAATTTTATCATTTTTAATATCTTAATATTCCTAAAATTTGATTAATTGGAGCAAATGCACCTGTTAATTTATATAAATTACCATTAAACATAAATGTAATTCCTTCACTAGGAACTATTGCATCAAATCCACCTAGTGATTCTAATCTTTCTAATTGTGTTTTTAATTTATTTATAGCAGATATATCATTAGAATTTTCAATATCTTTTATTGATTTATCTAATGAACTTCTCAATTGATTTAGTGCTTGATCAGGATTTGCTGCTAAAAATACATTTATATTTTTCAATATTTTAGCACCTAATTCTAAAAATATACTTTCAAATTTTCTTAAATTTTCTTTTGCTTTATTTGTATATTCTGTTTTATCAAATTGATCTACCCATTTTAAAATTTCTGGTTTATCTAACTTAGATATTTTATTTTTAATATCAACTATTTTAATAGATTTATCATTATATGCCCATCTTTTTACTAAATCAGATACTATATTATTAGGTAGTGTATATTTACTATTAACAAAATCTTCCCACCATTTTTGATGATACATAATAATATTATCTGAATCTTTTAATCCAAATTCTTGTTGTAATTTATTTAATTTACCTAGAAAATATGATTTTTGAGAAGCAAAATTTTGAACTTTAGGTAATTTTAAGTTATTAGGTGCTCTAATTTTAAATGTGTTTTGAACATCTGCATTTATTTGTTTAATCATATTTGCTAATAATGTTGCTTCAGATTTATCTGCACCTATTTTATTACCTTGTTCATCATATTCAAGAGTTCCATGAAATACTAACATAGCATAATTATATGGAACAACATTTGTTGTTTGAGGATATATTACTTCTACACTCATAAACTTTTTACCATTTGCAAATATTTTTTGTCTCTGTTTTTCAGATAATTTAGATATAGCAGATTGTAAATCGTTTAATGCTTCAACAAATGCAGTATGTATTTCACCTCTACCTGAAAACATATTAGAAACACCAGAAATATCTAAAGCATTTTTTCCAAAGTTTTTTGTATGAGACGCATTTCTTGCTGCTCTTAATTTACCATCTATCCAAGAAAATAATAGATTTTGTCCATCTGTTTTTTCTTGAGTTAATTCTAATTTTCCTTCTAGTGCAAGTTTAATCATATTTTTCATATCACCAAATGTAAGGTCCATATCTTCAAATGGGTGTTTTAAATGTCCGAAGGCCCCGCCGCATAATAATAATATTTTATTATTTAATGGAGATTTAGAGTTTTGAATATCCAATATTAATTGTTCTAATGTTATACTGTTTTTATTAAACTTACTTTCATTTATACTATGTGGTAATATTTCCAAATTTTTATAATGACCGACAACTTCGGGTGGAATATTATTTACAAACCCAGAATGAATTGAATATTTATGATCTAAATGAAAATCTCTACTTCTTTTTTTAGCGTCTTTTATTTCATAAAAATATTTATTATAATTTTCTGTAGTTATTGCTCTAACTTTTTCATAATAATTAATGAAATCTGATCTCATTTCAGGTCTTTTCCAGTTTCCATTAGAATAATTTGTTTCTTTTATCTTTTTTCTAATTTCTTTATTTTTAAATTGTTCTGCTCTTAATTGTCTAAGTTCAGGGTTTTTGTTATATGACTCTTTAACACCAACTGACATTTTTTTAATAAACTCTGGATCTTTATTTCTTTTAGATAAATCAGGTCTTTTATTTCCTCTATTATATGGTCCAGATATTTTTCCACCTAATTTATTTTTAATTCTTTTTTCTTCTGATACTAATTTAGATCCGGGATATTTTTCTTTATATTCCTTACTATTTAGATTATGTTTAATTAAGTGTCTAGATAAATCTTTATGTAATTCACCACAAATTTCGCACTTAACATACGCGCCCCCTTCGGTAATTAAACTTTCATTAAGTTTATTTTTCATTAAATTAAATAATTGCTCATCATATTTTGGATATAGACCTTTAAATAATTCTTTTGAAAAATTATTTCTAACTTCTGTTCCAGAAATAGTTTTACCATTTATTTTTAATTGTAATTGAGGAACTAAATATACATATCCTTTATCTAAATAACCTTGTTGTACTTTTCCTTTATATGGAATATAATATTTGCCACCTAATCTACTTACATCTTTTTCACCAACAGCTACAATAACTGCAGTTGTTTTTGGATCAAAACTTTTTAATATTTCTTCAGGTCTGTATGGATTTTTTACTTTAACTACTCTTGAAGATGGAATTTTAAATAATTTTGTAATAATTTCTTTTTTATCATTAAATGAAAATGGTGATTTACCAGATTCAACTTTATCAGATGTCGCAATATAAACATTATTTTTACCAAATTTACTTACTAAATCATTATATGAATAATAATGACCGGAATGGAAAGGCTGAAATCTACCTGGATAAACAACAATTGTTTTTTTAATTTTATCTAGTGGATTTTTACTATTTTTTATATCTAAAAATAATTGTTCTAGTGTAATACTATTTTTATTACCTTTACTTTCATTTATACTATGTGGTAATATTTCCAAATTTTTATAATGACCGACAACTTCGGGTGGAATATTATTTTTAAATCCAGAATGAATAGAATATTTATGATCTAAATGATATTCTCTACTTCTTTTATTAGAATTTGGAATATCATAAAAATATTTCGTATAATTTTCTTGTGTTATACTTTTAACTTTTTCGTAATAATTAATAAACTCTGATTTATCTTCGGGCTTAACCCATTTTCCATTAGAATAATTTGTTTCCTTTATTTTTTCTTTAATATTATTTTTATAAAATGGATTATTTTTACCAGATATTGATTGTCTTTTTTGTTTATAACTAGGGTTATCTATACCTTTTTTTCCAAAAATAGGATTATTTTTTCCTATTTTAGAACAAGATTTACATATTCTGTTTAAATTTTCTGCAATAACTTTTTTTCTTTTACTAGAATATGTCAATATTTTTTTACAACCGGGACATACTCTTTGATTTTCATTTAAATTATTATCTAACTTATCAAATAATTTTAATGCTGCATTTTTAGGATATTTTACTTGTATAACTTTCATTTCAAGTTTTCCTAAATCTTTAAATGCTAACCATCTGTGATGACCGTCTACAATATAATTATCAGATGATATAAATATAGGGTTCATTTTTTCATTATTATTTATAGATTTAATAATATTATTAACCTTATCTGGAATATAATCACTTTGAATAGGTAATAATTCATTTGGGTCAATAACTTTTAATGTATATGGAACACCATATTTTTTAAAAATTGATAGTGCTTCTGGAATATTATCACCTTTAATTTGAGGCATATCTATTCTAGAAATTTCATCTATAATTATTTGTTCTGCTATGTATTTTGATAATTGTTTTATACTCATATTATATAAATATATTTTTTTAATATTTTTAACTTATATTGTATTTGGTTTTTAAATAATTTACTACTGTAGTTAAGTTTATAAGACCTATGTCAGTATTAAATATAAATATTTCTGCTATATCACCATCTAAACAGTTTGTAGCTGTACTTGCTTCTTGACCAATTTTTGTATATGAATCTGTTGAGTTTGGTACAAATGAACTTATTGTTGTTGTTGCTTCTTCTGTTCCATTTACACCTGTAGTACCATCTAATCCATTTCTTCTAATAGAAAAAATATTAAATTGGTCTACCATAGTATCTGATAAATTTGGTGTTTGGCCTCCATGATAATATTGAAGAGATGTACTAGTTTTAAATCTAAATGACCATCCCTGTGCAGCACCACTTAGTGGTACTGTGGATAACATTGCACGTGTTGCACTTACTGTTTCTTTAGCAACTACAACAATTGTAAATTGACTATTAACTGCGTTTCCTAATAAATAATTTATTCTCATATATGTATTTGTAGTATCACTAAATCTTAACACAGGTAATCCATTTACTATATTTGTCTTATATACAGGAGCAGCATTTGAATAATCAGCATTATATCCATTTCCACTCAAATCTAACCACTGTGTAACTGTATTTCCATCTACTTTACCTACAATTTCATCTGCAGCATAGTGAATTAATTCACCAAACATATTACCTGTTGTAATATTTGGTAAAAATCCTAAAGAGTGCCATGACCCACTTAAATAAACAGCAAACTGATGTGTGTTTGTCATTTTAGCAAAATCGCCTGTGCTAGATGTTAATGTTGAAAGTGCAGATGCAGATGGAACTTCTGTAAAGGTAACACTTGTTCCACCACCTCCACCATTAAGTGCATAAGATGCTGTCAGTGCATAATCAGAATATGAAGATGAAATTGCATATGAAGAACTTTCAATGTTTCCATCAAAATATGAAGCTGTAAGTGCATATGAAGAAGTTGAAACATTTCCACCATATGTTACTAATGCAGTACCTGATTGTGTAACTGGAAAATATATTACTATATTATTTTCATTAGTAGCAATTATTTTTTCTGGTATAATTATTTCATTATCTGAATTATATACTTCAACTGATAAGTATTGTTTATTTAAGTTATGTGCTAATGACCAAGTTGCTTCATTTGTATAACTTTGAGAAACAAATCCACCGGCAAATGGAAATGTACTTCCACCTGTACCACCATTAAGAGCATATGATGCAGTAAGTGCATATGATGAACTTCCTAATATTGAACCTGTTATTCCATTAGAAACACTTAATGAACCTGTAATTTCTACATCGCTCTGTCTTGATATAAAATCTCCACTTTCAGTCCATAAACCTCCAGTTCCACCACCATTAAGAGCATAAGAAGCAGTTTCTGATATTACTGCAAATGATGCTGTTCCTAATAAAGAACCATATATTAAATTAGATATATCAAGTGAGCCCGTTATTTGAACATTACTTTCTCTAGAAATAAATCCTTCAACACTTTCTGTCCAGTATTGTGAAACATTTGGAACATTAAGTGCATATGAAGATGTTACTGCATAAGATGCGCTTTCTACTAAACCAATTAATAATGATGCAGTATTTGCAAATTCTGCAAATGAAGATGATATAGTATTTAAACCACCAGATTGAAATGAAATAACATTATTTTCATCTAATACTAAATTTTTAAACGCACTACTAGTTTCTTGTATATTATTCATTAATATACTTCCACTCAAATTAACTGAACCTGATATTTCTAAATCAAATATTCTCAAAATTTATTCCTATTATTTTATATAAATATTATGATAAATCAAATTGCCATATAAATCTAAAATCAACAACTTCACCATCATTTAAACTTATACCACCCGTTAAAAATCTTGAATATAAAAATGTATCTGTGGTTGCAATTGGATAACTAGTATCTTCTGAACCATATATACCAACTTCATTAATTTCAATAGGTGCACCACTAGAATTTTCAAACTGTCTAGAAATTTGAAAAGATACAGAGCTAGAAACAGTTAAATAATTTTGAAGTGAAGTATATGAATGTGGCTTATATAAAAGTTTATTAGCAGACATTCCATTTTCAATTAAATATGAAAGTTTATAGTCTTCTAAAGTAACTGCAGTTGATCCTGTACCGCATACTATACCTTTAATACTACCAGTTGATGAAAAATCTAATGATATTAAATATGTTTTAAGTTCTACTTGACCTGATTGATTTAATATATTTATAATGCTATATGCATAAGTATTAGTATGAGAATGATATAAAAATCTCAACCAATTTAAATTTAAACCACATTCATCATCTACATAAAATTTATAATTAACATTTAATGTTCCAGAAGGTGGAATATTTAAATTTAATAAACTACCGGTGTTATCATATATATCACGTATAGACAAATAATTTAAATTGCTCGAATAAACACCTATTTCATTAACATTAATAGACTCTGTTGTCCAATTAGAAAATGTTCTATTTAAATTAGTATAATATGCACTTCCAGAATAATATGGTGCTATCATTGCAGAAGGATTATATATTAATTCATTACTACTTGTTCCGTGATTAATTAAACCAACATTATATACAGATGAACTATTTTGTAAAGAACCAGTACCTACTACAATACCTCTGTAAGTAACACCCGCCAATGTTACATCTGATAAGTCATAATACGTTGATAGTATTGCTCTAGGAATTCCTGTTATATTAACAATTGTATATATAGTATTAGTTATACCAGTAAATATATGTCCAGCATATGCATATGTAAAACTTTTAAATGGCAATTCATTTTGTTCTACTATTTCATTTTTATTATTTAATATTTCATAGTTTAATTTAGCCTTAAGTGCTTCATTTGGAGTAGATATGTATTTTATATCTTTTAAATTTCCGTCTTTGTCATAAATAAGTGCTTCTACACCAAGTTTTATATTGTGATTATTTAACATTTAATAACTCCTTAAGTAATTTCAATTTCTAATTCATATTTTTGTTTTAAATAATATTGTTGATTAACACTGTCAACTGTATTAACTAAATTATATTTTTGTTTTAAATAATATTGTTGATTTTTATTATTTATAGTTGTTTGTAATGTATATTTATTAATTATATAATATACATTTGGTTCTTGTTGTTTTGCAAAAACATATGGATTAATTAAAAACATTATTTATATCCTAATATATATATTTTTAACCCAGTTAATCCATCACCTGTAGTTTTTAAATCTACACTAATTTTACTATCTTCATTAAATGACTGGGATACTGGAACTAAACTACCCGTGTATGATGATGCACTAATAATTAATGGTGATGAAAAAACATTTGAATTATTTAACATAATATCTAATGAACAACTGTTACTACCTGTTGATGTTAATGATGCTTTAATATTACTTACATCTAATTTATATGGCATATAAAATGTTATTAAATTATTAGATGCAGTTAATGGTGTAATTTCATCTGAACATGCAAATGCAATAACTTCTGGCTTATTAATATATGAAGCTGTTAACGCATATGATGCTGTTGTTGCTAAATACGCAGTTGATGCACTATAAACATACGATGCAGTTGGATAAACTTCTATATTTCCTATTAAACCACCAAAAGATGCAACTGCAACCCCAGATTCAGTAGAACTAAAGAATAATAATGCAGTATTTTCATCTACTATTTCTATATTAGAAGGTATTATTTGAAAATCATTTATATCATATGCTTGTATTAATACATATTTAGTTTGTAATGCATGATTAAATACCCACAATGATTCATTTGTAAAACTTTGTGATTTTGCAGTTATTGAACCAGTAACTCCACCTCCAGATCCCGTTCCTACATTTGAACCAGGTAATGCGTATATACTTGCAGTTATTATTAAATATGAACCACTAATTGGGTCATATCTAAAGTCTAATGAACCTGTTCCATATCCAGCGTTTAATTCAAATCCAACACCTCTATATTCTTGACCGGTTTCTGATAATACTGAACCTGAATATGTTAAAAACCCACCTGATCCTGAATTGATAGCAAATTCTTTTCCTTGATAACCTTTTGATGAAATATATGGTGCTTCTGTTCCTACTAATGAAATACCAGAATTTAAATCTCTTCCTAAGTTTAAACTTCCACTTAATATATTATCATCTAACTCAATATAAACAGGTTGATTTTTTAATAATACTGGTAATTTAGTTTCTGCTCTATTAGACCCCACTTCATTTTTTATATTCAAAAATTCTAATTTAAAGTTAGCAATTTCATTTCTTTTAATATTAGATAATGGAATATATAATGTAATTTCATCTGGGTTAAATCCATCATCATATGCTGCTTTTATTGAAATATCAGAAATATACCATTCACCACAAAATACTACAAAATTTAAAGATACAAATCCATTTCTATCTGTTATAAAATTTGTTTGTATTTCTCCATAATTTTTGGTCATATCTTTAGAAGATACTAACATAAGTTTTTTACCAAGTTGATCGTCTAAGATATCGTGATTAATAGCACTACCAGATACATATATACCAAGTGATGCTGATTGTATAGGTGCACCTACATCTTTTTTTGATAATAATTTTGCAGTAATTGTATATTCATGATTTGCTGGAACTTCTATAGAACCAGATTTTGGAAAATATTTAAATCTTCTTAAATCTTCAGAAGCTTTAGATGCACTATATGGTAATAAATTTACTGAATTGAATAACGCAGAATTATTTTGATATATAGCTGGTTGATATTGTATATCACCACCACTCAATGAAGCAGATGTCCAGTTATTTAATTGACTAGAACTTTCAAATATTCCAAGTGGAACATTTAATATTGACTCACTTAATAATAATTCAGTTGGTTGAACAGGAAAATCACCAACGAAAATATAATCAGTATCAGCAGATATATTTTTCTTATATACTCTTACTGATTGTATTTTTCCAGAAAAATTACTAATATTATTTATATTTAATTTAGCAAATGATGATGTAAGCTGAGTAAGTGAACCTGTGTCTGTATTTATATATTTTATAGACCAAGTTGTTAGTGGATCAAAATTGTAATAATATATTGCCATGTTTTACTCCGCACTTTCATCTTGATATACAAATCTAGATGTTAAATACACAGATGGTCTAACATAAAATTGTCTATCATTTAATATTCCAACTATAGATGCTGAAAATGATTGTGTAACTGTAGTATTACCAATTTTTAGATTTGATGCATAAAAAGAACCACTTAAAAATGATCTATCAACCGTTCCTCCATTAAGAGTTATTAAATATGTTGTTGGGTTTATATATGAACCCTGTGCAGAACCAGTAGTATATGATACTAATTCTGTCTTATCTGTTACATACGTAATATATTTCTTTTCTAAATAAAGTGCATTTACATCTGGAACATTATTAAACTTTATTGGTTGGTCATTTACTGCTTGTGGATTTAAAAATATATTAAATTGATATTTTACATTAGGAATATTTTTCCAATCGCTTGGAACATTTTCAAGTTCTCCAATCACTGTTACTTGAGCAAATCCAGGTGTTACATTATTATATATCCAAACCGAAACTGCTCTTCCTGTTGCTTCTAAATAATAAGGTATTTCATAATAGACAGTATTACCACGTGAATCTAATATTTCAATAAGAACATCAGATCCTTGTCTCAAATATTTAGAACCTAATATTAAAAAATAACTCTTTCCCTGAGGAAAAACAGTTGGAACATTTTTAACATTAAATATTAAATTATCTTTGTCTTCTAAATATACTTGGTAGTCTTTTAAACCTTGATATGAGATTTTTCTAATTAATCTAGACACTTATATTTATATCCTAATTAGTTAATATAAATATAAATATAGAAAAATCTTATTTTAGATCGGATATCTTAAAGAACTAAAACCATCATCTTTTTTAAGTTCTAACATAATATCGGCTACTTCTTTAATTTGATCCACATGAGATATTAATATAATAAATTCAAATTGTGTTTTTAAATAATCTAATAACATCGATACAGAATTTAGATTTTCTGCATCTAAAGAACCCCATCCTTCATCAATTATTAGAAAATTAGGTCTTGGTAATTGAGATATATTTGTAAGTGCAATTCTAATTGCTAATGAAGAAATAAATTTTTCCATTCCACTTGCTAGTTCTAACACCCAATATTTATCTTCATCATAAACAAGATACATGTTTATATTTTTAGATTCATCTAAATCTATAACAATAGAAAAATCTACAATCTGATTTAAAATATTATTTATTTCTGTTTCTAGTGTTGGAACAATTTTAGAAATTAAATCATATGGAATTCCATCTCGTTTAATAGAATCCATATAATATTTATATGAGTCTGATTTTATTCTAAGTCTATGTAATTTTTCAATATTATCTTTATATATAATAATATTTGATTCTTCTACTTTAATTTTACCAAATAAATTTAATTTTTCTTCATCTAATTTCTTTTTAGTGTTTAATTTACCTAATTTTAATTTATTTTTATATGATAATTCTAATTGAATATTATTATTAGAAACAATTGATTCTTCATAATAATAATATTTTTTAATTTTATTTTCAACTTTTTCAAGTTCAGATTTGTTTGTATTTATTGTATTTTCATTCTTTGAAAGTTCAGTATTTAATTTTAAAATTTGTTTTTCTAATTCACTATTTTTTTCTAATAATTCTATATATGTTTCATATTGTTCTTTAATATGAGATTTTGTATTTATTATTTCCGTATAATTATTAAACTTATCTTCTAAATCTATTAATTTAGTTTTATTATCTTGTAATTTATTTTTTGTTTCTATAGCATCCTTAACAAAAATATTATTCATACAATAATTACATTCAGGATCATATTCTAATTCTTTAAGTTTTTCTAATTTATCTTCTTCTCCCTTAATAACGAGTTTTAATAAATTAATATCATTTAAAACTTGACTTTTATCATGTTCTAGATTTTCTATTTCTTTATATAATTCATCAATATTAAGTGCTGTATATATTTCAATTTCATTATTATTTTCTATTAATTGTGAATTTAATTCTGATATATTTTCAGAATTGCTTTGACTATCAATTGTGAATTTATCTATAATATTTAATAAATTAATTTTAACTTGATTTAAATAAGATATATCTAAATTTTCATCTATTTTAATAATCTTTCCATTTAATTCATTTATTTCACCTTCTAATACATCTAACTCATCATCTAACCCCTTAATGTCTGATATCTTAAGGTTATATTGTTCTGTATATGTTTCTATATTATTTTGTGATTGTATAAGCTTTTCATCCCAATTTTCAGATTCTAATGATTTTAATGATGAATTTATTTCTTTATTTTTATTAGATGCAATTTCAAATAATTTATCAAATAAACCTAATCCCATAAATTGTATAAGTAAATCTTTTCTATCAGAATGTCCTTTATCTATATAATTAGAATTTTTATTTTGCATACTAAACGTTGTTAAAGCAAAATCTTCAAATAAACCAATGTATGAATTTATATTCTTATTTGTTCCCCATCTATTTTCACCATTTAAAGAAATTTCTTTTCCATCTTTATCTATAAACCCAAAATTAACTTTATACATAGGATTTCCAGATTTATTTTTCCAAACGTTTCTTTCTACAAAATAATTCTTTCCAGATAATTCAAAATTAAATCTACATTTAAATTCATTTTTCTGTTTATTCATAATGTTTATTGGTTTAAAATCTTTACTTGCTCTATCAAATAAACAAAAAGACATAGCATCTACAAAAGCACTCTTACCTGCAGTATTCTGAGCAAATAAACCAACAACTCCTTTCATATCAGTAAAATCTACATAATTATTTTCACCATAAGAAAACATATTTTCCCAAGTAAAGTCAATTGGTGACCATCTAACATTTTTAATATTATCATCAAACTCAACTTCAGAATTAATTTCTTTATTAATATCTTTTATTATGTTTATTATATCACTATCAATTGGATAGTTTTTAGAAACATATTCTTCAATTAATTGGTTTTGATATGATATATCTGTTATATTTGGTATTTCTATACTTGTATCAGAATTTGATTTTAAACTATTTACTCTATTTATAGTAACTTCTGTCGGGTTGTATTTCTTTTTAATATCATACATTATATTTGTAATTTCACTTGTAGGAACATCATATGCAATAATTCTTAATCTACATTTTTTAGGCATATTAGTAACATTTGGTATTATACCATTTTTAATTTCAAGAGTATAATATCCATATTCATTTGGAATAACAACAAATTCACTTTTATTATTTATTAAATTCCATTCAATATAACCATGATCTAATTCTTCTCCATGATTTTGTTGAATTAAACTTCCAGGGTATGCAATCTTATCTGTAATATATTGGTGTTTATGAATATCACCTAATAAAACTATATCATAATCGTCAAATATATCTGCACTTATTTTTTCATTTCTAAAATGATAACCAAATTTATTTACAGATTTATCAACTACACCGTGAAACATTGCTATTTTAGGACTAAGATGAGCAACATCCTTTTTGCCAATATAATTATCATCAAATACAGACATATTTACAAAATGTAAATCACCAACTTTATATACTTCGTTATTTTTTAAATAATAAACATTTTCTGCTTTGATATTATTTATTATAGGTGAAATAGCATCTAATCTATTTTTATTATTTAAATTTGCATCATGATTACCTGGACCAACTATAGTTGTACAAATTTTTCCTAAATTATTAAAAAAATCAAATAGCATAGAAACTAATTCAGGAGACATTTCAGTTTTTGCATGAACTGTATCTCCTAAAACTGCTATTATAGAATTTTTTGTTGCTCTAGATTTAATAGAAGAATATAATTTATTAAAAACTTGTTTATATTCTGCATGTCTTTTAAATGGTCTAATATGTATATCTGCTAAATGAAATATTTTATCTACTTTATCTATATTAGTTGGTATTACTTGCATAAATTTCCTTATAATGATTTTGTCATTTTTAATGTTATTAAATTTTTAAAGTTTATTGATTTAGAAGAATTATATAATTTAATGAATTCATTAAAACCTAATTCAGATGGATCTTTCTGTTTCATTTGAATGTATTTAACGTCTATTCCGTTTGATATAAATTTTTCAATGTATTTTATTGAAGTATTAATCATATCCATATCTAATGCTAATACTATTTGTTTAACATCTTCTTTAATTATTTTATTTAATAGGGCATTGTATATACTATTTCCTAAAACTGGAATAGCATTTCTTTTTGCTGCGATTGCATCAAATACACCTTCACAAAATAAAACTGGTTCATCCCAATTAATATGCATATCAAAAAATATAATATTATCATTTTTAATTGAAGGTTTTATATAGGTAGGTTTAACATTTTTTTCAAATGTTCTTGCTATAAAATAATTTAATTCAGCATTGGAATCATATGATGGTATAATTATTCTGTTTGCATATTTACCAGTTTCGCAATAACCTATATTATATTTAATAATATCATTTCTAGTTATTCCTCTACTAATTAAATAATTTACTGCATTTTTATATGCTTCTGTATCTTGATA
>Ga0232062_1055236_pt1 | contig 26549 bp, 27 predicted proteins | sample LAC_MetaT_6_FD_165031 | JGI IMG/M metagenome (GOLD analysis project Ga0232062, IMG submission 165031) | Metatranscriptome of anaerobic ammonium oxidizing microbial communities from anammox membrane bioreactor (MBR) in UC Berkley... | ecosystem: Engineered > Bioreactor > Anaerobic > Unclassified ...
CAGCAGGAAGGAGAACCCGTTGCCTTCGGTGGCGAGCGTCGCACCAGCGGCGGCGAAGTCTGAGGTGTCGATGTCACTGGTAGGCTGGCCGAGTCCCCATTCCGTGTTCGTCAGAATCTCGTAGATGACGTTCATCGGGTTCGCATCATTGCCGCTGTTCACCGCGCCACTGCCGCTCAGACCGAGCGGATTGGGGATGCGCCGCAACTCGAACGCCCAGGGCTTGATGCTGGTGCTGTCGCCAATGTACCCCTGCTCCCACACGGCGTAGCAAGTGCCTCGGTAGGCCGGAGTCTGGCCACCCACCTGCTGGTGCGTGCTCAGGTAGGTGCTCGCGGTCTGCGTCATGCTGCCACGGTAGAACCGCAGCGTGCCGACGATGCCGCCCTGCCCAAGGTCGTTGCCGCCGAGGAAGTTGGGTTCGTTGATGTCAATGGCCGCGTTGTCGGAAGTGACAGAACCGGACCAGAGTTGGGTGTCGCCGACCCAGATGCGCCGGAGTTCGCCCACCGGCGTCGTGCCGCCGCGACAGAGGGCGAACTGGATGCCGATGAAGTATTTATACCCCACCGTGATCTTCTTGCTGCTGAACAAGCCGGTCTTCACCTTCTCGGTGATGGCCTTTGAGCGAAGATCGCCGTACCAAACGACATTGGGGCCTTCCTGCTTGACCGTGCCCCAGATGATCGGGACCGGACGACCCTCCATCGCGGTCGGGAACTTGAAGTCACCCAGGCCCGCAGGCTTGGCGTTCTCGATCTTGGGCTTCGGCTTCAGGATCGTGCTCAGCACGAGGAAGACCGCGAACAGCGCCAGTAGCGTGAAGAACTCCGCTTTCTGCGGCTCGGTTGGATCAACCGGAGCCTTGGGCGCGAACCACTGCCAAGCGACCATGACCAGCATGGTCAGGCCGAAGGCGATCTTCTCATGGATAGGGGTCTTCACTGCAATCTCCTCAGATATTGGGCCGCTGATTCCAGAATATCCGGCGAATCCTCTAGATACCCGAGAGCGACATTACAGCGGTGATGAAGTAGCCCTCTGACCCGACCTGTTTGGTGGCAGTGGTCAATATCGTATCGACCATTTAGGGGTTTCCGACACACCGGGCACAACCCACACTGCTGCTCCATGAGTTGCTCTAACTCAGATCGCGTGATTCCGTAGGTTGAGCACCGAACTGTGTTCCGCACGAACTCACGCTTCTTTGCACGATACTCCTTCTGCTGCCTCAGCACCTTCTCTCGGTTACGGCTATAGTACGTCTCAGGCATTATCCAACCCATTCGTAAAGATGTTCTTCAACGGAACCCAGGCAAAGCCGCCGAAGTTCTGAACATTTGAGAACTTGGAACCACACGTCCCGATGGAGTGGTCGCATCCGGCGAACACTTCGACCGTCTGCCCAAGGGGGCTGCTGGGGAATGGTAGCAGCAGACGGATGTTGTCGCCAGTGTGGTTGATGATGAGGCGGAAGTCGCCGTTGGGAAGGGCGATGTATCCGCCGGTGGCCCAGTTGCTGCCCTTGGCCGCAAGGCCCTGGATAGACAGAATGTCGTTCGACACGCCCGTGACTTCGTTCTCGTGCCGGAACAGCGACTGTGCGACCGTGCAGCCCTGGTCATACAGGACGTGGTTGCAGATCGTGCTGTAGACGAAGCGGGGGATTGAGTCCGCCAGATCGCCGCTGAGAGGCAGGACCGCAATCTCGGCCTCCAGCCCGTTCTGTGAGAACGCCACGGTCTTCGCCACACCCTTGAACATCTGGAGCACTTCGTTCGAGCCGTCATTGCGGTGAACGCGAAGAATCGTCAGCGTGGCACGCTGGCCGGGCACACTGTTGATGTACCGGCGCACGAGGTTCGTGCTGGCAGGCACAACAATCTTCAGTGCCTCAGCCCGCTCGTCAGGGTTGAAGAAGATGGCCTCGCGGCGAATCTCCAGTGGGAGATATGTCAACGAGTTGTACGTCACTGGCGTCGGGTTGGTGGTCCAGAGGAACGCTTCGGTACCGAGCCGGAAGTCGAAGAGTTCGATCGGCTGTCCGGCCTCAACGCTGCGCTCTTGTGTGCTGAAAGGCATGGGTTACTCCAGGACGCCACGGACAGGGAAGCCGATCTTCGCGGTGCCGTTAGCGTCCGCGTGAACGATCACAATATCATCGCTGTCGATGCGAACCTTCTCCAGGAACTCAATCCGCTGCACGTCGTCCGGTGCGATGGTCTGAAGGATCGTGCTGCTCAGAGTCAACTGCTCAGAGAACTCATCCACCTCGGCGCTGTTGGTGATAGTCCGTGTGAAGATCGTGCCGCTCTTCAGGATGATCCTGATATCCACCTTGGGCGTGCGCTGCTTGGCGTAGCGTGCGTAGCCGACGTTGTGGATCGTAAGGGCCGCACCGCCCGAGGTGTAGGTGGTGAACAGGGTGATGTCCTTCGTGAAAGTGGGCAGATAGAATGACACCTGACGGCCACGCAAAGCATGAAGGAGTCGCCGCACAGACCAGAGGCCCGCCCGAGTGCGGGTGATGAACGTCTTCGCGGAGCCGTGCCGCGCACGATTCCACGTTGACGACTGAGAGAACTTTCCAGTCGATCCATCGAATACTGTGATCTGCCTGTTGATGGTGCCGTCCAGAGTCAACTCAATCGCATTCGGGTCAGAGAGAAGCACCTTGCCCGCGTAGGTCGGCCAGCCGCTGGTGCTGGACAGGTCCACGTCGCTGTCAAGAACGCGGAACCTCATGGCAATCTCGGCAAGGTTGTTGGCGTACTTCTTCTCGCGCGCCGGCTCGCTTGTGATGCAGGTACGAAGCGGCATAACGCGAACACCTGCACTGTAGTTGTTCGAGATGGGAGTGCTGAAGTTGATGGTGTTGCTGCTGACGCTGGCCACTTCGAGAGCGTCAAACTTCGTCTCACTCTCGTAGACGATGGCCAGCCCGCCCTGCCTAAAGTCTCCGATGGTGGTATCCGTGACGCTGAGGCTCGTCTGCCCCGATGTCGCGGCGGCAGTGAGGAATGAGGGTTCGGTCCAAACAGGGACGCCGAAGACCCGGCTCTGCCAGTCAAACAGCAAGAAGTCCAACTTCTGCCGTTCGGGGCCGTCTTCCCGCAGCAACTTGAAGTCGAACTCCTGACGAGGGGCGAGTCGCAGACTGATCCGCTGCTCGGTTCCGTCCTTGTGCTCCAGCACGTCGGTGAGGAACTGCAACCGTTCCGTCAACGGGGCCTCTGGCTCGAACGGGAACATGACGATGCGGGTGCCGGTGATGGGGATGGACAGGAGGTACGATTCCTCCGTGTCGAAGTCCAGGGTCGTGTTGATAGTGGGCGCACCGTCAGGCGTCACCTCCAGGGTCAGCACCAACGATTCCTGCGGCGGGATGCTGAACGGAAGCGACGGCAGATCGGTGATGCTTGTTCCGGCTCCGGCGTTGTTGATGAATGCCTCCAGGTCTTTCGGCTCCTGGAGGAAGGCGTTGTAGATGTCGATGGTTCGCACGATGGTTGTGAGAATGTTCCCAAGGTCAATGCGACGAGGCAGGATATGGATGATGTTGAACCAGTGATCGCCTGGACCCTGAACATCAGGAGAACCAACGACTTCAAACTCCGTCTGCCCCTGCGCTGGGGTGGGGTTGTTCTCATACACCACCATCGTTCGCTCAGGAAAGGCGAGGGCATCCGGTGCGATCACCGGGATTCGTTCACGCATACGCACCACGGGATTGCCCAGTGAGGCGGACTGGTTGACATGGAGCCTGTCGGTTAGGAACCGGGTCAACACGTCAGGCATGATTGATGGGAATGACGACATCAAGTCACCTTGCGATAGACGATTCCGGCGTAGAGACTCCCTTCGCTCGAAGTCACCAACTGCTTACGAACGATCGGGAAGACCTTGTACGTTGACGCTCCGATTGTGAACTCGTCTCCGGGGTTGAAGTTGGCCATCTGAATCAACCACTGGTCCGGTGCGAAGCCGAGAAGGATCACCTGCGACGGAGAAGGGGCCGAGTTTCGCCACCAGACCGGGAGGGGAATCAGTGGGAGGAATCCATTCAACAGGCTGGCCCGCAGGAATCCATACGAAGACAGCCACGGGTTGTAGTTGGTCAGTGATCCGGGTCCACCGACCCGTGCGTTACCGCCGCGATCGTTACCAGAGATTGCGGAGGTGGCACTGAAGAGCATCCACCGCATACCGCCGGTTTGATTCGGCATCCCCTCAACGTGAAGCGAGCCTGCACGGTTCGCCTCGGCAGCCGTGGCTCCACTCAGAGAACTCCAGAGGATGGCGTTCGACGTGAGCGTGTTGCTCTCCTGAACGTGACCCAAGGCGTACTCACCACCAGTCCAAGTTCCAACCTTGTCGATCGTCCCGAACGACCAGTGGCGGTAGAGGCCGGGCGAGTATTCCAGAACGCAGTGGATATACTTCGTAGTCCCGTCCGTGAAGAAGTGGTAGGCTGTGAATGGGCCGTTGCCGATTCCGTTGACGCGACGCCCTGATGAGATGGTGGCGTTGTACGGGGCGCTGGCGTCCACGGTGCCGCAACCATCGTCACCGACCTGATTGCCAGGAGCCGTGCCGGTGCCTGTAAATCCGCTGGAGTGGAAAATGGCGAAAGCGTTGGAGTTGTCCCAGCGGAACTGTACGAAGACGCTGCCGTTGTTTATGGCCATCCAGTCATTCGTTGTAGACATGATGTTGGATGTCCAGCCCTGCGCAACAGCAAAGTCATGCAGAGTCTGCATCAGGTCTTCGATAGAGGATGCTGTGCCGGTCTGGTATGCCATGAATCAGTCCTCTCGGAGCGCCCACAGCGCCCAGTTGTCGGTGCGGGTGCCGTTCTGGAACACGGTGAATCGCTGATCTCCGTCCGTGAATCGGTTCTCTGGCACGATGCCGGTTGCCGCCGCGTCAAACCAGAAGCAACCGTCAATCTCACCGTAGATGTTGTTCGGAGCGGTGCCAATCAACGTGCCAGGGATGCGAACGAACCGATCGCCGCCGGAGAACAATGACCGAAGAAGTCGATCCTGCTGAGTTCCTGGAAGGCCGGATGTTGGAATAAATGATGACCACGTTAGTGAGTTGTTGTACCACGAATCCTCAGAAGGAACTCCTGATGGGGACGAGACTCGGCCCGCTGGGAACACCTGGATTCCTCCAGTGTTACTATTGCGAGATGAAGATACACCTGTGGAGTTCCAGATATCAACCCAGGTTCCTGTCGGGGTTCGGAGAAGTCCAGGGCCTGATCGCGTACCAGACACCTGCACAGGGTCCATGAACCCAGAGGTTCCAATGGTGCTCGTGCTGGGCAACTGGAATCGCTCCGTGGTTGAACCCGCGATGAAGATTGGGTATGGCCACTCGTTGCCGGTGGCGAATGGGTTGAGGAACCCGAGATGGAAGCAGGAGTAGCAGGTACCAACCTTGGCCACGCCGACGATGCGCCGCGGAGTGATGCTCAGCCACCAAGTCACCGTGGCGTTCGAGAGCAAGACATAGCAGCCACCAAAGTCCACGCCCGACGAAGAGGTTTCGAGGCCGGGCGATCGCCCAGGCTGGTCGTTGTACGGCAGGCCAGCGGTAAAGCCGGTGAAGCCGTGGACAATCATGTTGCGAGCACCGGACGAAGAATCAAAGAACGTCTTCCATCCGACGTAGATTTCGTCGGTGCCGCTGCCTTCACCCTCCATGATGATCTCGCGCTCGCCTGAGCCGAAGGTCAGGTTGAGCGTACAGCCGGAGCCGGTACCGCCGGTCGTAGAGGCTGGATTGCCTGGGGCTGTCGTGTAGTCGCCCCAGTCCTCCACAGTGACAGTGCCCACGACGCCAGAGGGGGCGGTGGCGACGCGCACTGTGGCGGGTCGGCTGAACGTGCCGCCGCCGATGGTCAGGATATCGCCCACGGTGTACCCGGTGCCGCCTGCCGCGACCGCCGCCGACGCCAGGGCCTCCGGGCAGCCCACGGAGCGGCGGTCCAGCCAGCCGTTGGTGTCCCAGGTCAAGGTGAACTCAGCGCCGCTGCCTGCTCCACCAGTCACCGCCGCATCATTCGCAGGGGTAGCGGTGTAGAGTCCGGCGTTGCGGATGCGGGCCGTGAGAATCTCCCCGCCTCCGCCCACGGTGAGTACCTCGATCTGTGCCGCAATCACCGACGTGCCGCCGGAGACGGTGAGGATGTTGCCTGCAACGTAGCCGGTGCCTCCATCCGCAACTGCCGCGATCGCGTGCAGTGAGGTGCCGATCGCGCAACGCCGCACGATTGAGGCGAAGGTCTGATACGTCGTGGATGTTCCAAAGATGAACGCCATCAGCAGTTCTCCAGATATTCCGCCGCTCGCCGAAGACGTTCAGGGCAGTCACCCATACGTCCGAGGGAGACGTTACAGGCGTCGCACAACAGCCCTCGAATCTTACCCGTCTGGTGGCAGTGGTCAACCGCCAACGCCTTCTGTCCGTTCGTTCGTCGGCAGATCGCACAGACGTGACCTTGTTCTCGGGCCAGAGCCTCGAAGTCTTCCGGGGTGATTCCGTACTGCTTCAGTTGTCCTCGACGAACATTCTTCTTAGCCCGCTCGGGGTTAGCAGCGGTCCAGGCCCGCACCCGTTCCCGACTTCGACGCCGAAACTCTTCCTTTCGCTCGGGCGGCAACGAATCATACCACTTCTTCGTAGCGGAAGGTGATCCCATTATGCGTTCCCCAGTTGGCGATTGATCGCGCTACGGTTCTTGCCGATGATGTTGACGATCACCTGCTCATTCTCCGGGTCGTTGAGGGCCGAGTTGACCATCGAGGGATCAAGCACGTTGACCACAGTGACGTTACTCTGCGGAGCCGCCGCAGGCAAGGCGTTGTTGGGGATAATCGTGCCAGACTGGTTCGGCTGGAAGATTTCCGGGCCTCGCTCACCGACAAGGTACGGCTGCCCCATGCTTACCGGACCACCTTCGGCCCGAGCACCCGCCAGCGCCGTGATGACACCACCGAATGCGCCGGACGTGCCGCCCGTCAGAGCGTTGAAGATGGCGAGGATGGCCTGACGCGCCAGCAGACGGGTGATATCCGCGAGGATCGAGTCCACCAACTTGCTGAAGTTGAACTCGCCCGTCATCACGAAGTCCACAATGGCGTCCTCGGCGGCAGAGAAGGCGTTGGTCATCGCCTGCTCGATACCACCAGCCACGTCGCTGACCTTCAGGAAGAGGCGGTCCAGACCGTTCTCAAAGCCAGCCAGCAGCGACGGATCACCGGCGCGAGCCGCGATTCGCTGCTCCGCCTGGAGCCGCTCCAGGGCACGACGGCGGTTTGCGTCCGTCTCAGCGGCCAGGAGTTGCTCAGTGACGCTGATCTCCCGGAGGAGCCGGGCACGGTCGCCGAAGACGCCGTTCAGAATCTGCTCTTCGATCGTGCGCTGTTGCACTTCGGTGCGAAGCGTGCGCAAGTTCTCCAAAGCCTGCTGGTCAATCTCCAGTCCAGCCTCCTTGTACGAGTTCACCAGCCGCAGCAGGTCAGCCTCAACTTCACGCTCGGCACTCGTCAAGGACAGCAGGCGCAACTGATCCTCCAGGTCGCGCGTGAAGTCAGCCACCTGACGATCCAGGTCAGCCCGAATCTTCCGCTCCGCGTTCTGGCGGACCAGCAGATCGAGTTCCTCGATCATCAGTCGCTGCTGGTCATTCTCAGCCTTCACACTGTCCTGCACCAACTGACGCTTGAATCGCTCGGACGCGATCTCCTGGGCAGCGAGGACAGAGCGATCAGCAGACAGCAGGTTGATTCGCTGCTGAGACTCGATCTCCTCCTTCAACTGGATCAGTCGCAGATCGCCCAGAGAGAGAACGTCTTCCTGCTGAGGCAACTGGCCAAAGTCACGGCCCGCCGCCTCACGCTGGCGGCGTCGGCGGTCAGCGCCCTGGAGCACCTCGCCCAGGAAGTCCTGCGCGCCGGTGGCCATGTTGAAGCCCTTGACGAACGCTTGGCCTGTCTGCTCACCAACATCGACGAACGGCGTCTCATCGACACGGCCAAAGTCAAGATCGACAAGGTTGCCGATTCGGATACGGTCAGCCACGCGGCCCACGCCCACGAACTCAGACACCTCATTGGCTGCGTCGATCAAAGAGTTCAGGGTCTTGGCCACGCCATTGATCGCGGCGTTGATGCCTCGGATGATCGAGTTGACGATGGCTTCGATGAAGCCAGCCGCGAGGTTGACGATGCGCTCACCGATGCCACGAAGGTTGTTGAACACCGAAGACCAGAAAGCGAAGAGGGCCTGACCGACACCAACGAAGATGCCGGTGATCCCGTCAATGCCAACAGCGATACCCTTCAGGAAGTCACGGAACGACAAGCCTGCGTTGTCGAACGAGACACCGAACGTCTCCTCGATCAGTTCGGCTGCAACATCGAGATACTCGTTGAACACCTCGAAGAACGAGATGACAATATCAGTCACGTCCTCAATGTTCGTGGAGATGGCGATGATGGCATTTGCCAACCCGCTGCTTGCGCCAGTGGCTGCGTTGAACTCACCGACCGCAGCAGTCAACTGCGTGCGCAGAACCTGGAACGCCTGACCGATGGTCGGCTGCAACTTGGTGAACTGCGAGTCGATCGAGTCAGCGGCCTCCAAGAACGCCTCAACCACGGTCTTTGCGTCGATCTCTCCACGGAAGGCCAGCAGTCGAATCGCACCGCGAGCCACGCCCAACTTCTGGGCGATCACGTCAGCGACGAAAGGCAACTGCTCCAGAACGGCGCGGAGTTCGTCGCCACGCAACGAGTTCGACGCAAGACCCTGGCTCAACTGGATCAGGCCGTTCGCGGCTTCGCGGACACCGGCACCGGACAGGATGACGGCCTGATTCAGCGCCTTCGTGACAGTGAGCACGTCCTTCTGCTCGATCCCCAACTGCCGAGTGTTCAGCGCGATACGCGCGTACAACTCGCCGGTGGCTTCGAGGGAGGAGAAGGTTTCAGTGGCGATGTCGGTCAACTCGCGCGTGACAGCCAGCCGCGAACGCTCAGAGTCAGTCACGATCTTCAGACGATTCTGGAGTGTCTGGAAGGCATCGGAAAGTCGAACGTACTCACGCACCGCCGCGCCGACGCCGACCGCTGCGAGAGCCGTCTTCAGCAGCCCGAGGGCGCGGTCGGCAGCGGTCGCTTCGCGCGCAATCCCCTTGATGCCAGAAGCGGCTTGCTTCGAGCCAGTCTCAGAGATCACAATGCGAATGGTCTGCGTTGCCATGAGTTACAGTTTGATCCGCGTCTCGTTCAAGGTCTTGATGCCTGCGGCCACGCCCATCTGGACGAACATGGCCGGGGCCTGCGCCGACGTTCCAGCGTTCAGGGGCTGGATATGCTCGACGTTGTTCTGGATGATGATGCTCTGCCCAGGCTGGCGGGCTGCAATGGCTCCCGCGAGCCGAGCCTTGGCCCCCGCCGCGTTCGCCGTCTCTCCACGGCCCTGTCCTGCCCCCTTGGAGCCTTTCGGGTACTCCTGGTAGGGTGCGATAGTGCCTCGGATAGGGACGCCCAGGGAGGGGAGCCAGTTCGAGCGGGCCTCGCCGGTGTCCACCGGCGTGTCATCAATGAGACGGCCACCCACGGCGCGAGCCACGGCCTTCACGACGACATCAACCGCACGGGGGAGGTTGTCCGCAGTCTGACCCATCCTGCGTGCAAACTGGTTCAGGTTGAGGGCCACAGGACATCCTCCTCATCCACGCCGCTATCCGTTCATGCTCATCTGCCGATCCGTCGTTCTTGATTCGGTTAGCCCTTGACGAGATAACCGCCACGTTTCCTGGTACATACCCACGGGACGAGTCGATCCGATCGACGCTGTATGCCTGTGGATCGTTTGGTCGCTCTCCGGGCCGAAGTTCCACTCCAAGTATAGGGCAGTGGGTAGGGAGGGGCAATAGATCATCGACCGTGATAGTGAAAGCCCAGCCGCAGGCTTTGGCCCTACGGCGGGCTGCTTTCAGTGCCCACCTCTCGGGGTGTGCTGACCGTCGCGCAGATTCTCTTGATCGAATCAAGTCTCTGTTCAATCTGCGATAAACCTTCATCTGATTCGCGCGATCATCCGCCACCGATCTTTCCTCCCTTGGGCTTCTTGCTGGCCTTCAGGCTGCTTTCTTGCTGCTCGGCGGCGTGCTCCAGGTACGCACGGTCCAATGACCTGATGAGATACAAGAAGTCGGATCGGTCAGGTCCATGAAGACCTTCTCGGTCGCACCACTCCATGATCGCGGTCCAGGGTATCGGGCCGGGGCCGAATCCCAGAGCACGACAGGTTGTGAGTTCACAGAACGCTGCGTAGAAGTAGACCAGTCCCGGCCACAACGTCGGTGCGTTCTTCAGCCACGTTGGGGGAGGGCGATTCGTGGCGTAGCACTGATCTGCGATCTTCCGCTCATGCTCGCCCCGCGTGAGCGCGTAGATCAGGCACTCCTTCAGTTTCCCGAGGCTTCCTCCAGGACCGCGACGCGGTACCGCTCGAACTTCGACGCCTCAGCCTCAGCCTGGGCCAGAAGTTCGGGGTACTCCTCGAACAGCAGGAGGCAGGCGTCCGGCGAGTAGGGCATCGGCTGGCCGTTCTTGGTCGGACCTTCCCAGTCCACGACGATCTGCTCGACGAAGACGCGGCGTCCGATCTCGTTGATCTTGGTGGCCAGGGTCGTCGGAATCTCCGTCGCCTTCTTGTAGAGCGACAGCATCCGCTCGAACGGCTCCAGGCCCTTCCGCAGAGCCTCCTTGTACCGAGGATTCATCTGGGCATCGGCCAGGGCCATCTTCAGTTTGATGGTCACAGGCTCACGGTCAGCGCCGACGATCAGGAACTCAGTCCAGATGCCGTCGCGCACAAGAGCCGGATCAATCTTGCTACGTCCAAGTTCCATCTACGAACTCCTCTGTTTGGGGTCAAGGAGGGCGGGGCTACATACCCCGCCCTTCAGTTTCAGTTACCTCGATCAGCCAGCCGCGTTGGGCAGATAGTCGAAGAAGACCATCAGCGCCGTGTGATTCAGGTTCGGGTCGATCTTCGCACCCGTGGCAGCCTGCGGCTCCAGGGGGATTCGCACCGGCTCATCCTGCTCGACATCGAGCAGGCCACCGCCCAGGGAGAGCAGCGGAAGATCGAGCACGATGCCCGCGTTCTGCTTCACCTGGATGATGTCCAGCGTGATGTCGGCGTTGTTCTGCACCGCCTGCACAGAGGCCACGTCGCCGAAGTACGCGGTGATCTCACCGCCCACCTCGAACGTGCCAGCCGTCACCTCGAACGCGCCGAAGACGCCGATGGCGTTGTTGGGCGAGTTGTTGTTGTTCACGTTGACCGTGATCTCCTCGCTGTAGGTGAACAGCGGAGTGGTGAAGGCGCTGGTGGCGCTGACCGGACGCAGCGAGACGCGGCTGATGTCCGAGGAGGTGTTGAACATATCCGCCTCGGTCACAGCCACGCGAACCACGCCGCTGATCTTCGAGAGCAGGGTGTTCGCACCACTGACCACCTCGTTGATGGCGTTGGGACGGAGGCCGACGAAGGCCAGATCGCAGGTCAACTTGTCGGCGGCGCTGTAGTTGAACGTGAACTCGTTCGGAACGGCACCGATGACGTACTCGGCCTGCTCCAGCGTGGGCTGGGCCGGATCGCTGACGCCGAGGGTGCGCTCCAGCGTGTACGAACGCCGCACGATGCTCGTGCCGACTTCGTTCTTCAGGACGCGGCCCTTGAAGAGTTGGATCGTCTTCGTGGCCCCGGTGTCCGTGACCATGAGCGCCTGGGTCTTGTCGAAGGTGATTCGCGTGCTGGTCACGCTGCGGACGCGAGCGAAGCCGTTGTTGCCAGCCTGCGCGAACTGCGTGGGGGCCGAGTCGCCGCCGACGAAGACCCACTCGCCGGGGATCAGACCGAGTTGCGTGAAGTCCTTCGAGCCACTGGCGCGGTTGAGGTACGGATAGGCGGAGCCGCTGTTGACGATCTCCACCTCGCCAGCGCCGAACTGGAAGCCGACAGCGACCAACTTGACGTTGGCGGTGGGGCCTTCATCGGTGAGGTTCTGGCTGACCGTGACCTTGTTGCCCGTCGCGGTGGCGACGTTCTTCAGACCGTTGTTCGAGGCAATCGAGCAGCCCGTCACGAAGATCAGATCGCCCGCGAAGTAGCCGGTGTGAATGCCGGTCGCGCCGTAGGAGTCGTCCGAGGTGAGCACGGTCACGCTGCCGGTGAACTCCTGCTTGCGCCGGAGGTTGGCGAAGAAGAAGCCCTGGAGCATGTCCTGCATGTTCTCCTGGGTCAGGTCGGTGTCCCAACCCGCCGAGGCTTCGACGTTGACCGGGCTGCCCTTCTTGCGCTGGCGACCGGGGTTGATCGGATTGCGGGCGACCGTGGTGAGGTTGCCGCCGAAGTCCGCGTAGGAGTTCGGCTCCAACTCAACCCAGCGCTGGTTCGCGGGGGTGGGGTCCAGCACGCCGAGGGTGAGTTCCTGGGCATAGCGGAGGCCGGTGATGTTCGAGTCAATCTTGACGGACGTTGCCATGCTGGTTCACTCCTTCAGCGAATGAGATCGTACTGGAAGTCTACGAGGCAGTTGGTCAGAAACCAAGCGCCGTCCTTGCCAACTTCGACGCGGCGCGCCGACCGGAACTGTACGCCGCTCGGCGTTGCTCCGCCAGTGCGGAAAGCGTCCAGGATGACATCGCCCAGGGGGTCGGCCAACTTCTGGCCGTCGCCCAGGGGCGTGAACATCTGGATGAACAGGATGCCGCTCTGCTCGTGGCGGCGCTTGCCGTTGATGCTGCCCAGACTGACCTGGGCACCTTCGGCGTGCCGGACGCCCACGCGGAGCCAGGGCTTGCCGGAAGGCACCACCGGGTCCGGGGCGGGCGTCTGCTCGCCCTTGGGCTGATCGGCCACGGCGTCATCGTACACCACCGCAATGCCTGCGTGCGTAGAAGCGTCCAGCGCCATCTTCAGGCGGGTCAGAATCTCGTCGCGGGCAGTGGCAGTGTTCGCAGCGGGCATGTTACTGTCGCACCTGGAAGTCGTACAGAATGGCGGTCGTGCCGGGCTTCAAGCAGTTCCCCTTGGCAAGGCTATACACCCGCCCCTCGTCAAGCAAGGAGTCAGCACCCTTCAGGTCGATTGGGGTAGGAGCCGTCGCGTGAGGCTTGGCTGCAATCAACAGGCGCTGGGAGTCACGACGAGTCTGGTCCTCGGCTACCTCTTCCTCAGTCCAGTCGATCACCACGCCCACCGCGTCAACGTCGAACTCGTAGCCGTCCGGCGCGGTAGGATCGGGTCCACGCCAGGGCTTCGTAGTGTCCTCGGGAGTCCGCGAGAGTTTGCGCACCTTCATTGCCCGCCCGTGCTTGGCGATGAGTCGTTGAGCGGTGTTGGCGTACTTGTCGTGGATCGCCATGTTACGCTCGGATGGTGCGGCCCGACTTGCTGCCAGTCAGGAACGGCTCGATCAGGGCATCGGCGGCGGGATACGCCGGGATCGCCCAGTTGGTGCTGAGGGTGGTGGGATCGGCGTACTGCGCCGACTCTTCGATGGGGCCGACCCGCTCACTCTTCCCAATCACCGCACCCGTTGCGGCGATTGCGTCGCCATTCGCCGCTTCACGCTCGAACGGCACCGGGCCGTCCGGGGCGAGATCAGCGTACTTGCTGGCGCGGAAGGCGTACTCCGCAATGCCCATCTGGAACATCGCGGGGATCGCAGAGTCGGAGAGGGTCACGCCGTCGATCACCATGCCGGTGCGAGGGAGGCCCAGCGCCTGGGTGAGCGTCTTCCGCGTGCCCTGGTACCGCTGGCCGAATCGCTGCTCCACGAAGTCCGTGGCACGAACGATGTAGCCCTGGACCTGCTGATCGGTCTGGGCGCTCACGTCACGGCCCCGGTCGGTGAAGTAGGCGCGGTAGAACGCCACGCTCGTGTAAGCGTTGGCGTTCGAGAGTCCGGTGCCGTCTTCAACTACGAAGGCCATTAGGCAGGCTCCACGCGGTCACAGCGATCCCTCAGATCGACCCGGTACCGGCCCATCGCCCGGAGGGAGCCGGAGAGGTAGACGGCTCGCCGGGTTCCAGTGAACGTCGTGACAGGGTTCGAGGTGGTGCTGACGAAGGTGCGCCCGTCGCTCCAGGTGCCGCCTGTCCAGTCAACCACTCCGTTCACGGAGTCACAGGTTCGGATCAGTGCATCGGTCTGTGTCTGGTCCATCTCCCGATCGAACACCACGGTGAGCGTGGTGGTGCCGTCCTGCTCAACCCTGACCATGCGAGGCGTCCGACGCCGCCGGGCGGCGTTGACGGAGGCCACGATGGACGCAAGGTTGGGCATATCAGGCAGTTCGGGGACGACTCTTCGCGGCGCGTTCCGCCGGGGTTTCCACGACAGGGATGACGCCGCCGGTGATGTTCTTGAACTGCTGGACCTGAGCGAACCGCTGCGCCCGCTGCGACTGACCAGCAGCGACGATCGCGGCGTGGGCCTGGGCCTGGGTCATTCCAGCCCTCGGTGCCTGCTGAGCATTCAGCCGGTCACGCTCGCGCCGGAGTTCGATCATGCGGGCCGAGGCATCCTTGATCTCCGCGTCGGCGGCAGCCAGTTCGTCCTCGATCTGCCCAATGCGGGCAGCGATCGCATCGCGGGCCTCATCCTGCTGCTCAGGCGACGCCGGAGCATCAGGGGTGGAGTCGGGAGCCGCATCGGGGGCGGCAGCATCCACCGACAGATCATTCGGTTCAGTGACAGCATCCAGGCGTTCGGACATGGGGATTCTCCTCTGAGGGGTGATTCAGGTGTTTGTGCGGATCACAGGTCGTCGATGTCGTTTGCAGCCCGCAACTGGTCAGGCTTCACACCCTGGCGGAGGCGCTCCAGCATGGCGGGGCCGTCGCTGGCGTACTCAGCGGTGTGCGTGCCGCTGCCGGTGTCGGCGATATCGACCCGGACACCAGCCGCCGCGTTCTCGCGCGAGGTGGCGAGGTAGAACGTATCATCGTTGATACGAATGGGCCAGTACGGAGTGTTCTCGGCCAGGGGAGCGGGAAGCGTCCCGCTCGACTCCACCAGCACCGGACCCTTCCCCGTCACGAAGCCGTGGCCGGTCGCAGACAGGATGTCGTTGGTGTTCGCGGTGAAAGTCCGCGTGGATGCAGTGCCTGCCAGCCGCGCACCCTCGGCGTTCACGAACACCTTCAGCAGGCTGTTGACGCCGTGCCGAAGACGCTGATACACCCGCTGACGAACATACCGGGGACGGGCGTAGATGGGGGGCTTGGCCATGAGAGTCTCCTTCAGACGAATGGGCTGGCTGGCCCGTTTCCAGGCCAGCCCCCAGTGCTCGATTCGGATTACGCCTCGCGGGTGATGAGGCGAGCGACCTTGATCTGCTTCCGCTCAGGGAAAACGCGACGCCAGGAGTCAGCGTGCGCGAGCGTGTTGGCCGTGCTCGCGTTGCCGTTGGCAGGGCCGGAGGCCGGAGCCGTGCCGATCCAGGCGTGGCCGACCGGGTGGATGCACCACTCGACGCGGTTCCACAGGATCGACTGACCACCACCGTTGCCGCCCTCGGGCTTGCGCTCGATCTCGGCGGGCACCTTGGGGCTGCCCATGCCCAGGAGGAACGCACCGGAGCCGAGGAGCCAAGTGTGGTAGATGCCGCTCGCGGTCTGGTTGGCACCCGTACCGGCGGGGTTCGGGAGGCCGTCGTCCACGATCACGCGGTACTTGCCAGCGATGCGCTCGATGGTCCCAGCCGCGCCATTCGTGGTGTCGGGGATCGAGTCCACGAGGTTGTTCTTCTTGGCGCGGGCGAGGACGTGGGAGTGCATCATCACCGCCACGATGTCTTCAGCGCTGTCGCCCATCGTGGTCAGGGCGTCGATCAGGGCCTCCAGGTGGAAGTCCGTCACGCCAGCGACGTAGCCGCCGCCGGACACGTCCACGGTCATGTCGTTCTGGGTGTGGGTGTCGCCGCCGGTGGGAGCCGCCGCGTTGTCCGCGAAGACGCCCTGGACGGTGGCCACGAACGCCTTCTGGAGGCGACGGGTCCAGAACCCAGCGGTCAGGTCCATGATGGCAGCCATCGGGTCGGCCCCGGCCAGCGCACCCGCGAGGTCCATGTCGGACCACGAGGCGTTACGGCTGAGGCGGACAGCCACCTCCTTCGAGGTGCCGATCCTCATATGGGCGTTGGGCGGGGTGCCCGTGCCGTCCTGGGGGATCACAACGGCGGGATCGTCGCCGGAGAGCCGCTCTTCACCGTACAAGTCCTGGAACGACGGGACGTTGATGGTCAGACCACCACCGGCCAGGAAGTTGTCCAGGAACTGGCTGCGGACGAGGAGGCCGCTCTGCACGAGCGCCGACTTCTCCTCCGTGCGCTGCTGGAGGTACGAGGCGTAGTTCTCCGGGATCACGAGGTCTTGGATGCGAGTCACAGGCATGAGTCATTCTCCTTCGGACAGTTGAGTTCTCGGGGTTGGGGTTTCCGAGGACTGGCTTTGGAATCACTCCTCAGCCGCCGTGCTCCATGAGCCGGTACGAGTCCGTCAGATGTTCACACCAACGATACACAGACACGGTGGTGATGTCAAGCCTTCGGAGGCTCGGGACGCTTCGGGCGGGCGAGATCGACACCGGCAGCCTTGGCGAGCCGCTCGGCGAGAGCCTTGTCCTTCGCCATGAGCGAGAACTGCTCGGTCATGTTCCAGTCCTTGTAGGTGAACGGGTTCTTCTGGCCGTCCGGCAGACCGCCAGCACCCTTGGCTCCGCCGCCCTGGGAAAGCGGCCAGAGGTTGGGGAAGTGCTGCTTCGCCTCGTTGAGCACGCCGCCCAGATCGAGGCCGGGCGTGAACATGCTGCCCTCGCGGGCGATGATGTTGCCGTTGTCGTCGATGTCCAGTTCCGAAGACAGCAGGCGGACAGCCGCCGTCATCATCTTCGGGTCGATGCCCGCCTTGTTCGCGGCCTCCTGGATCGCGGAGTTGATCTTGCCTGAGCGGATGGTCTGCGTGGCCTCGACCAACTTGGACTCCAGTTCGGAGGCGCGAGACTCGGCAGCCTGGACCTTCTTCTCCAGCGGGCCGGTGGCCAACTTCACGCGGCGCTCGACGAGTTCCGCAATCTTGCCGTCATCCGGCTTGCCGCCGGACTCGACCTTGATCTGGAGTTCGTCGCGCTCGGTGGTCAGCGTCTCGACCTGGGTGTTGATCTCGTTGAGTTTGGCCTTCGTCGCCTTGTGCGCCTCACGCTCAGCGTTCAGCGACTTAGTGAGGGTGGCCCTCTCCGCCGCGAAGCCTGAGACACCCTTCACGCCGGTAAGCACGGCCTTGCCGTCCTTCTCGGTGTAGAGCGACTCAAAGCCCTGCGGCACTTCCGCCATGCTCGAATACTGAAGTTCCAGTTCCATTCAATGCTCCTCTATGAAACGGTGTGATCTGTGTGTCCGAAACCTTTGTGAGTGTCTTCGCAGAAGTCGGGATGATCTTCGGCGTGCTGATCGTTAAAAACCCGTGCCCTGGGTCGCCTCATCCCAGAACTTGCTCACGTTCACGTCCTTCGAGGCCGTGCGGTTGCCGGGGAAGGTGAGCACCTCATCCAGCGACTGCTCCAGTTGGTCCGCGAGCGTCTGCGCCGTGGCTCGCATGTTGTGCGTGCCGGAACCAGCGTCCAGAATCTCGATGGCCACACCCGCGAGTGCGTTGGCGCGGCTGGACGCGAATCGGAAGGTGTTCGCACTCAGCACGATGAGCCAGTAGTCGGTGCTGGTGGTCAGCCCGCCGGGGAGGGTGCCTGAAGTGGTCAGCCGCACCGGGCCATAGCCGGTGTCCTTGCCGTGACCGGCGGAGGTGACAACCCCATCAGAGAACGTCACGTCGCTGCTGGTGAAGTCGTCGTTGACCGCCGCGCGAGCACAGCGGTAGCCGCCGGTGCCGGGCGTGCCGGTGCTGGTGATGTCGATGGCCGTGCCAGCGATGGCGTTGGCAAGTGAGGACGCGACCTTCACCACGTTGTCACTGACTCGGATGAGCCAGTAGTCGGTCGCAGCAGCCAGCCCGCCGGGGAGTACCGAAGCGTCGCCCTGGAGCGTAAACCGCACCGGGCCGTAACCAGTGATGGCTCCGTGAGCGGTAAGCGTCAGTTCATCGTCGGTCGTGTTGATCTCAGCCGCCGCGAAGTCCTCCTGGAGGGCGGCACCATCAACGTCGATCGTGCCCGAGCCAGCGCTGGTCAGGTCGATCACGACGCCTGCGCTGGTAATGACCTGCACGTTGTTGGCGTCCACAGCCAGCAGCCAGTAGTTCGTGCTGGCAGCCAGCCCGCCGGGGAGCACGCCGCCGCCCTGCGGCGCGAACTGCACCGGGCCAGTGAAGTCGCCGAGGCCGTGACTGGTCAGCGTGATGCGATTGCCAGCAGCAGCCGTGAATGCCTTGGTTGACCCGACAGCGGTTGTCGCGCCACCAAACGCAGTGAGGAAGTCGCTCTTTGACGCCATCGGGTGAGTCTCCTTCAGTCAGTGTTCGTACAGGGATTGCAACCAAAGTCTAGCGCAGGAACGCATCAGGGTCAAGGCCAGCCGCCTTGAACGCGGCGCGGTCGAATCCTGCCAGTTCCTTCAGGGTGAACAGACGCCCGTTTCGATCCACGAAGCGATCGAGCGTCAGCCCGCCACGCCGGAAGAGTGCCCCACGAGCCTTGCCCAGCACCTCGTCCTGGAACTCAGCCGACTGTGCCGCGAGCCACTCGGGGTAGTTGACGCGGGTGGGCAACTGCCCAGCGAGGAGCGGGACGCGGCGCGAGCGGCAGTAGAAGTGCAGCGGAGGGATTGGACCCTTGCCTCGTGGGTACACCTTGCCGTCAAGCGAGCGACAGATTGGCGTCGTTCGGTGATCGAGCACCGCTGTGTAGATGTCTCGCGGGAACATCTCGGCGTTCTCGCTCGCCATCGCCTCGATCGCCTGGGCGGTGAAGTGGGCGCTCGCAGTGGTCACGACCGACGCCATGTCGTTGCGTGTCTTCTGCGTCACTCCGTCCGCACCGTCCAGACTCGCCTTGCCAAAGACAGCCTGAAGGATGTCTCGACGAGAGCGACCCTGGGTCAGTCCGACCACGATCGCACCGTAGATGCGGTTCGCGTCGGCACGAGCGAGTTCACGCATCCATTGCCTGAAGGTTCGGCCCTCGAATGGCAAGTCAGCAATGATCTCACGCGCAAGGCCGCGACCCCCAGGAGCGTCCGGTCGTAGACGCCCCTGGGTGATCGTAGCCACGGTTCCCCCGAGCCAAGCCCACTCCGCCAGGATGAGGAGCCGAAACTGCTCCTCTGCTTCCTCCTCTGCGGCAGCAATGGCCTCTGTACGAAGTTCCTCAATCTGACGGCGAAGTGAGTCAAGTCGATTCTGAACGCTCGGTGCGGTCAGATCGACCCGCTCATCCTTCAGGATCGAGAGAAACCGTTCGACCAGGATGCGCAAGCGGGGTTCGGACGAGTCCACCAGTTCATGGGTGGACTGAACGAACCCAGCAGCGACCCGCAACAGGCCGATCTGGTGACGCACAAAGGCGTCCCGAAGCAGGTTGTTCTCGTTCCTGTCGGCCACTTATCGCGCTCCGCGCATCATGCGACGAGCGACCTTCGCGGCGCTCCGCGCGTCGCACTCCTCCGCGAACGAGCCGACGCAGTTGGCGACCGTCTTGCCCCGGCAGGTCTGGAGGGACCAGCGGAACCGGGGATTGCGCCCGCCGTCACTGGAGATGACGATACGGGCGGGGATCGAGTCGTCGGCAAACATGGCCACGACGCCTGCGATGAACAGGCCGATGGCCACACCAGCAATGAAACACAGCATGAGACTACTCCTTCGAGGGGTTATTCGCCTCCGCCATCGGACGAAGACTCGGGTTGATCCTCAACACCTCGGGGAACGCGGCTGCCGCCGGTCGCTCGCCCAAGGATGCCGCCGGTGATACCGCCGACGCCCTGCTGGTTGGTGCCTAGGGCTGGTGCGTCCTCCTCGATCGCGTCCAACTCCTCCTCGAAGGTGAGTTCGGTGAGGCCCTGCTGGACGGCGAAGCGGTGGAGGGACTTGTTCGAGATGGGGAACCCGAGCGTCTTGGCCTGGGTGAGTTCGAGCGCCGTGCGGCTGGCCGCAGCGGTGTCGGCGAAGTCAGTGTTCGGCTCGACGATGATCTTGCTGGCGTCAGCACCGATCCACTCGGCAATGATGACGAGAGCCTGCTTCAGGGCCTCAGCGCCGGTGAGAGCGATCGTGCGGAGGGTTGCAGTCTTCGCACTCACGCGAATACGCAGAGCCTCGCCGCTCTGATACGTCGTGCCGGTTGAGTCGAAGAGGCGCGAGGTGAGTTCCTCAGCCAACTTCTTGTCGTCGTTGATCGCGTCCTTCATGGCACCGAGGCCGTCAGCACTGACGCCTACGAACTTCGCGTCGCCATCTCGCGGCAGTTCGATGCGAGCACCGGCCCCAAGGCGGGTCTTCTTGTCGTCGTCAGCGCCGATGATGACGAAGGTTTCCTGGCCCTGCATATGCAGCGACTGCCTGTAGTCGGCCTCGCCGCGATAGATGGCGAGGCAGATGTTCGAGAGGCCCAGGAGGGGCGGATCGTCAGGCGACGGCACCAAGTCCTTTGTGTTCACGAAGATGAACGGGATGCGATCAAGCACACGCCCACCGATGGAGGGCGTCACCCACGCGGCCCGCGTCACGTCAGAGTCGGTGCCTTCGACCTTGGCTACCTGATAAACGCCGGTGGCAGTCACAGGCTCCTGGTCCGACTGCGTGGCGGTGATGGCCGTGCCGCTCATCGCGCAGATGCGGAAGCGGTTCTTGAACTCCCACTCGAACGAGCCTGTGCGTTCGTAGTCGGACTCATCCATCGTCACGAACTCCAGCACCTGCTTGCCCTGGATGCGGAGGCCGTCGTCCCAGTTGATGATTCGAGGCGCGTTGTAGAGCACAAGGTACGGCAGCGAACGATTGATGGGGGCCTGATCCGGCGCTTCGACCAGCAGACCGGCACGCCCGTACAGCAACTGCCACTCGTTCAGCCGACGCAGGAACATCTGGGCGGACTCGCCGTTGGCACCGAGGTTATCCAGCAGCGGCTCCAACTCCGGCGGCACCTCGATGCGCGCCGGCTCGCGGTGCATGACGCCGACCATCGCCTCAACACCCTGCCGAACGTAGTCAGGGAACACCGAACGAGCGAGGTAGGCGTCGTATGCGGTCTTGCCGTCCTGACCCTCCTTCATACCGTCGATGCGCATTCCCTCGGTTGCAGGCAGGTACTTCTCGCGGCGCTCTTTGATGGCGCGCTCGCCTGCATAGCAGTGAGCCAACTGCTCCCAGTCGGGAAAGCGGGCGGTAAAGGCTGGGTGTTTCGCGTCGATCGCCATTCGTCGGCTCCTAGTTCATGCCCTGAGTGCGTCCGCCCTTGACCGTGCGATGCTCCTTGCGGCAACGATACCGCACTTCGTCCGCAACATGGTCCTCAGCATCGGTGTCCACGTCGTCCAGGTCATCCTGGTCGCGCGGGATGGTGGGGACCGTGCGCAAGAAGTGTACGCAGTCCGTTGTGACGAACAAACCCGCCTCCTCGCGGGGCAGCCCAGGCTCCTCTGGGAGGACGGCGCTGAGCATTTTGCGGACCTGCTCCCAGCCCTGCTTGCGAGAGCCGCTGCGCTTGTCGGCAGGGTCGAAGTAGATGCCCCGGTGCCGGTGCCCGTCGATCAGGACCGACTCCTCCATGTCGCGGGCGATCGAGTTGCCGTTGGTGTCGTCGAAGATCGAGGCGTCGGCCACGCCGCGCCGGACCCGACCGTAGATGCCCCACTGCATCTCCCGCTCGATCATCCCCTTCGAGATGTCCTTGGCCAGCATCCGGCAGCCCTTGTTCGGCGTGCGACCGTCCCAGCCGTACCACTCCTTGATGCGGAACAGGTCTCCCTTGATCGTGCGCATGCGCCGACCGTTGGGCCACACAATGTCGCTGCCGTCGCTCTCCGCCCACCAGCCGACCGAGAAGGGCTTGCTCGAACCCCAGTCGAACGACGTGTCGATGCGCCAGCCCGCCGGGATCGGGAACGGCGGGATCACCGCCACGTCCTTCACCCGCAGCCAGATGTCGTCGAACATACCGCCCGAGGTGATGTCCCACGAGCCATGCAGCCACGCCGCGAGTTCCGCTTCGTTGCGGGCGCTGGCGCGGATGTTGTTCAGGTAGTCGGGCTGGGCCGTCAGCAGCACCTGATTCTCACGCAGGTCGGAGTTGATGACGCACCGCTGCCCAAGGTCGGGGTCGTCGATGAGTGGGCCGAGGACATGCCCAGGAGGGAGCGGTAGCCGGAATCGCTCGCGCACCCACGAGAAGCCGGGGCCGTAGGGGTTGGTTGTCGCACGGATGCGGCGGGGCATCCCGGCCTTCGTACTACGGCAGCACGAGATCATGCGGGTATAGCAGCCGGAGTCCGGCCACGTCGTCAACTCTTCCCAGGCGATCCACGGATAGGCGTGGCCGTGGTAGGCGTAGTAGTCGCTCTCATGCTCCATGTAGGCGAGCGTCAACTGCTCGCCATCAGGCCACGTCCACGTCATCTTCGTCTCGTTGAACTTCGCTCCGGGGTAGATGCGGGGGAACAGCATCAGCGACTTCTTCACAACGTCGCGCAGTTCCTTGTAGGTGTGGCGGAAGAGAATGCCCTGCCACGCCGGGCCGTAGCCACGCCCACACTCCTTGGCGAAGTCCATCAGCAGGCACTCGGTCTTGCCGCCGCCTCGGTTGCCGGTGTAGAGCACCTCGAAGATGTCGCAGTTCAGGAAGTCGTGCTGCGAACCCGGCTGCACCGACCAGTCGTACAGGTTGCCGTCAGCGTCATACGGCTTCATCTCGAAGCCGCACTGCTCCTGCGTCTCCGTGCCGTCCATATGGCGAATCGGACGGTACACCGGCTCCTTGCGCCAGTGAACCGCCGTCTCGCTCAAACAGACTCGGGCTTGGGGCGCGAGGGCTGGCATAAGATCAGCGCTGCCTCCATGCGTTCTTCACGCACAGAGCCATCAGTTCGGCTGAGGACATGCGGGTGGAGTCGATGCGGTCCATGAACTCGCACGCCGCGTCCACCGCGATGCCCCAGGGCAACTCAGCGGAGCCGATGACCTCGCGGCAGGCGTCGAAGTCCAGCACCCACTGCTCGCCGACAACAAGAACGTCCCACTCACAGACAGTCATCACGGGCATCCTTTCATAATCCACGCAACCAACTCGGGATTGCGCGTCAGAAGTTCGTGAAGATCACCGCCGAGGACAGTAGCGACCCGCTCCTCGGCACGGTTGGACAGATCGACGCCGCGTACATGGAGCGAGGCATGTACGAACTCATGCAGGACGCTATCCCCTCGCTCAGCGCCTTTGGTGGATGGGTGAATGACGATCTCGCCGCGCACGGCGTCGTAGTGGGCGTAGCGGTCAGACTCCAGGTCTTCAGTGCCGATGCGCAACTTGATCTTCTTCGAGCCGAGAACGATATGCGTCGGCATCCCCGTCTCGGTGGTCTTCGCGGCCTTTGGCTTACGGGGCATGGTGTCCTCCGCTCATCTGGCGAGCAACCTCTTCGACCTTGGCGAGGGCACGGCGCGCCTCATCACAAGCGAGGGTCGTGGCGATCGCTCGCACCGCGCCCTCGTGCTTGCTGATCCACTGCCGAGTCTCGTCCGTCACCTCGGGATAGATTGAGCGAACGAGCCGGATGGCCTCCAGCAACTGATCCTTCGTCATCTCGCCGGGCTGGGGCAGCCTGGGCACACGGCTCGCGGTCGTCTTCTTGCAGCGACCGCACTTCAGCGTCTCACGGAACGAGTGGGCCGACCGCTGCTGCTGTTGGCAGTGCGGGCAGGTCCACGACTCCAGCACACACGCGCCGTTCATGTCCGACATCTGGTGCGCGTGCTGCATGAACAGAATCGCGTCCCGAGCCTGCCGCTGAAACTCATCGTGGTCTTCGTACCCTGTCTCACTCGACATCCGCCGCCTCCTTCCGCAGCGCCGCCTTGCCGCGTCGCCGCTCCAGTCGATGACAGATGGTCTTCGCCGACCGCCCAGAGGAGCCGTTCATCGGTCGGCGGCTCCAGAACTCGTAGCCGGGCGGCTTGCCGCAGCCGTCACGCTCCAGGAACCGGCGCGAGGTGAGCCGCTTCGTGGAGTCACGACCCCACTTCAGCCAGAAGTCGGCCCACTCCACCATCCAGGATTGCCGACGTGTCCGACTCATGGTCTATGGCCTGCTGTGGGGATCGAACCCAACGACGCGCGGGGGAGGCATCTAGAATCGCACCCACGTCGCTCACCTTAGAGATCAGACAGGCCGTTCTCCTTCACTGGGCGTACTCAGCCAGCATATGCTCGGCGAGCGCGTTCACGTTGGTCATGTCCGAGGTGTCGAAGACGCGGATCACCTCGTTCCGCCGCAGCAGTTCCGTCATCACGACGTAGCAGTTGCGGTAGTCGTTGTCCAGCCGCTGGACCGCGAGCGTCAGGCTGGCCCCGCTGCGCCCCGCGCGGGCGCGGGCAGCCCGCACCTCATGGTCCGCATGGATCAGCACGAACTCCGCGCGATGCGGACTCCGCCAGAGGCCGACGATCTGCCGGGCCTGGGTGATGTCTCGCGGCTGGCCGTCCACCAAGATCACTCGCTTCTTCCGCGCCGCGAGTTCTTTCACGCCGTCCAGATACATCGACCAAGCCTCGGCCTGGGTGTGCTCGGGAGCGGCCTGACCCTTGAAGTAGTCCTCGCCGTACTTGGCGCGCAGCATCTTCCCCACCTCAACCGCGCCGACGAGATCGGGGGCGATGGTTGTCAGCCGAGAGATCAGGGTGGACTTGCCAGCGCAAGTCGGCCCCATCAGGTGCAGGATCACACTCATGCGAACTCCGGGGTTAGGGTTGCTCAACTGTACCCGACGATCCGCCGTCAGGCAAGGGCTTTGACGGAACGTCGATCACTTCCCGGCGGGCCGCGTTGCGCTGAGCCGCGTACTCATCCCACGAGCCGGGCATCAGCGCCGGAGCCTGCACGACGACCACGCCGCCGGAGTGCTTCACGTCGATGTCGGCCTTCTCGCGGAACGCCGGATCGTGCCGCTTCAGCAGCAGTTCCAGGATGCGCTCCGAGAACTTCCACTCGTGGCCGCACAGTTGGCCCTTGGCGTCGTACTTCGGCACCTTCCAGCCTTCGACCGCCGCCTTGTACGCGGCTTCGGACAGTCGGGCCGAGAACAACTCGTGGGCCTGCTCCACTTCGGCGGCGAACTCGGGATCATCCTTCTCGGCACGCCGGATCGAGTCGTAGGACAGGCCCGCCGCGAGCGCCGCCTTCGCCTTGTGGCCGCACTCCATGTAGACTTCCAGGAACCGACCGAGCGATTCCGGCGTCACCTTGCCGTAGGCCGCGCGGCGGATGATCTCGGCCCCGTTGCCGCTGCCCTTGCGCGAGCCATCACCTCGGGGGAGATCAATCCCCATCGAAGCAGCGACAGCGGGCTTGTTCATATGCTCAGGCACTCCCCTATTCTACCACGGTTCGCGGTCTGGCGTCAAGCGCCGTGGGTTCGTACACTAGTCCCGCCGGAGGATTCTAAATAAACGGCCAACCTCCGCAGAACAGCCGGATCATCCCGAACTACCCCCAGGGCCTGATTGCAGGAGCGACACAACAAACCTCTTACAGCCTTGGTTCGATGGCAGTGGTCGATCACCAACGGCTCCTGCTGCCCGCAGCCGTCGCACCGACCTGAACGATCGGCGAACATCTGGTCATACTGCTCGGGTGTGAGTCCATACTGCTTCAGCCGAGCGCGGCGGCTGGCCTGAGACTTGGATGCTGGGGTCATATATCGAGACATGCCTGAGCATAGGCTGGGGGTGTGGGGATGTCAACCCACTCAGATACCTAACTGAAACATGACGCGAGGGCCGACAAGGACGTGGAGGGGTACCTGCGACCGATGTTTGGTGGTTTTTAGGCCAACCCCCTCCCTAACATTGTTATAGGACCACACTTTGGCATGGCGTTTGCTATGTTAGGTCACTGTTTGAGTTATTGTGTAGTTATCGGGCGCAACCTCTGGCATGGCGTTTGCTCTCCCGCCATAACCCCTCTTCTCGGACGTGCGCCCCTACAGGTGGTACCGAACGAATGCCGACCACTATAGGTAGGGGTACCACTACTGGCGGTACCGTACCGATGCCGAACCACTACAGGTAGCGCGCCCGCGCGTGGGGGTCCGATACCTTAGCAAACGCCATGCCAAACGCCAGATGCGGTACCCCTCCCCTCTGTCTGTACGGTATTCGTATGGTACTCTACTTTGCTCTACCTTGAACCCCTCTTTACCGCTAGACGGCGCAGAATCGCCCCTCATCCCCGTAGATGCCCAGATATGCGGGGGCGGGGCTGGAGGTGGTTTCCGTTCCATTCGTTCTATAGAGG
>Ga0232062_1112150_pt1 | contig 24289 bp, 46 predicted proteins | sample LAC_MetaT_6_FD_165031 | JGI IMG/M metagenome (GOLD analysis project Ga0232062, IMG submission 165031) | Metatranscriptome of anaerobic ammonium oxidizing microbial communities from anammox membrane bioreactor (MBR) in UC Berkley... | ecosystem: Engineered > Bioreactor > Anaerobic > Unclassified ...
GTGCAGAATATCACATTAAAAAACTGCAAACAAAAGATATTAAATAATTAAAAAAAGACACGTATCACCTCATTCAGGAAAACACGAAAAAAACCGGAAAAAACCGAGAAAAATCGGAAAAAACCGAGAAAAACCGAGAAAAACCGAGAAAAACCGAGAAAAACCTTAGGTCCATTCTCAGATCTTTAGATTCTTTTCAGATCTTTAACATTTCAGGAATTTCCAGTACTATTTTTGCTTATTCCGGCCCTCCCGATACACGGATTTTGAGTTTTTTGAAAAAGCTTTGTTTCTCACTGTTTTTTAACTGTCTAGTTTTCTATATACTCCCGCTATTATTATACTCTATATTAGTATTAATGACCACTTTATTTTGGAATTCTATTTACAGTGATGTGTTTTTTTGTTATATTTACTATGTAAATTAAAATAAATTAAATAGGAACTACAAATGAATTTCAAAACAAAAACACTAAAACCAAGGTCATTAAACAAAATTTTTGGAGAATATGGATCTTTAGGTTTAGATGAATGTTCAACTAATAGACAAAAAGTTAATGGTACTTTTATGTTTAGGGACACTCATTTTGATGATCATGAATTTCTTAGAGTTTTTTATACATTTCATCCAGTTTCAGGTTATTTTAGAAGAAAAATTTATTATGTAAAAAGAAGATCTACACCATTTTGTATTAATAAATATGATCATTATCAATTAAATAGAGTTAGAACTGAAATTGATACACGTACAGGTTACGAACACACACAAAGAATAAAGATCTACAACCTAGCATATCAAATGGAATTAGCTTTAAGTTCAATAAAAAGATACAGAAAGACACAGAATGTTTAAAAGTATTTTAAGATTTATAGCAGTTTCAGCTGTTATGTTATTACTATCATCTTTAGATTCAATAGCAGATCTACTAGCAAGGTTAATATTATAATGGACACAGAACTTAAAGATCATCATACTACAGTAGTTTATATGATAGCAACATATTGGCCCAATAGAACTACATATCATTATATTGAACAAAAACTGACTGATGCAAACTTTTCAATAAAACACTTAACACCTTATCAGGAATTAGTAAACACATTCTTTAAATAAAATGACTATAAAATTAAACGAAGTAACATCTGAAGCGAAAGCTTTACAGTTTCTTAAAGAAAAAGCAAAAGAATCTAAACTACCAAACTATAAAGTTTTAGAACATTTAACAGAAAAGGAAGCCTGGTGGTTAGAACAATGGGATAAATTAAACTATAAACAATCAAGAACTGACCTCTCTCAAGGTGAGATCAATGATCTAATAGGCTATACTTACATATTACTAGCTGTAAATGAATTTAGGAAATATTTAGAAACAGGTAAAAACTACAGTGTATAGAAAACTAGACAGTGTATCGATACGATACAGGCTGCTCGGCTAACTGCAACTAAATATATTTTGGAATTCTGTGTACGGTTATTGTTTTTTTGATTATATTTACTATGTAAATTAAAATTAAATTATAAAGGTTACATAATGGCAAAAATCAAAACTTTCGACAAAGCAACAATAAAAGACATGAGAGATGAAATAAACACTGCGCTTGATAGTTTAGGTAAGAAGTACGGTTTATCATTTAACATCGGAAGTATTACATATCAGTATGATAGTTTTACAGCAAAGATGAAAGTAATGATTGTTGATAAATCTGAAATTGGTATGGATCCACGTGAACTCGAATTTAAGAAAAATTTAGTAGATCTGGGTTGGAAATACAATCTAAGTCTTAAGGACCTAGGTAAGACATTCCATGACTCTCAGCTAGGTAAAGTGCAATTTGTTGGTTTGAAAGCAAGATCTGGAAAATATCCACTGATAATTAAAAGTCTTTCAAATGATAAGTATTATCACGTAACATCAGCATATGCTACTAGGATAAGACAAGGAGCTGTATCATAACGATACACAATGTATAGAAAACTAGACAGTTTAAGAAACACCTCGTTTGAGGTGTTTTTTTGTTTTTAAATAAATGTTGGAATTCTGTTTACAGTGAGGCTTTTTTTGATTATATTTACTATGTAAATTAATAATAACTTTTCGTATAAGAGGTAATAAATGAGAATCTGGACAACAAACGAAATTAAATCAATCATTTTAGTAAATGATGATCAACTTAAGAAAGCTTTAGTAAAGCTTTATGCATTTCAGACTCAATCTGAGCAAACATCACAAAACACATTATATTTTAATAACGTTGGTTTTAATGGAGCAGACGGTAAGTTTCTAAGTAACGTAGCTGAGTTTTACAATAGAAATGGATATCTGTCACCTAAGCAAATAAAATGTGTTAGAAAGAGATTACTTAAATATTCAGGTCAGCTAGCAAAAATAGTTAATGGCAAACAACTATCAGTTTCAGAACCAAAAAGGAGATTTTAATAATGGATAGAAGAATGTATCACAGACCAAGATTTAAAAATTATAATTTAGGTAAAGCAATTGAAGATCTGTACGTATTACCTACAGGAACAATGGTAGATTTTTCAGATATGAAAACTCGAATGAAAAATATGTTTATGGCAGATTGGTTATCTGAAAAGGATAATAAGACTACAGCATATATTTTTGAAAAGAAAGTTAATACTAAGAAACCTGCATTTTCAGCAATAATATCTTCTGGTGAATTAGATCTGGTTGTTGGTGAAGAATACGATCTTAGAAATGATCAATCAGGTGCACGAATCTGTAGAGCAAAGCTTTATGAAGTTTTTAGTGCTGATGAAATAAATGATGAGAATTGGGGTACATTAGGTTATAGATCTATGAGTCTGATGGTGTTTAAATAAAAATTAGTACTATTTATATAAAAATGGAGAAAGTAAATGATCTATGATTGGAAGAAACTGGTTGATGATTTTGAAAAGAATGAACACATACCTTTTAAAAATACACAGTATCTATTTCCAATCGTAGCAGATTATTCTGATATACCTATAATAGAATTTAATCATTACAGTAATTTAATATTTCACGGGCAAATAATAAAATTAGACTATGAAGAAGAATATTTCAACAATAACAGTGCAAGCCAAGATCTTCACTAATACCACTACTTTGAATGAACCTGCTAAAACAGGTCAGACTATGATGATCAATAATAAAATAATACCAGTTAAGGTTGACGTATGGGTTGGTGATTTTTTTAATCAGATCTGTGTAGATGAGAATATTGTTGAATATGATGATCCAGTTGATAGATTAGTAGGTATAGGTATACCTGAAAGATTTGCAAAAATATTAAATTAGTGTATCAAAACGATACATTATAAAACCGCATAAAAAGGTGACATTAAATTATTTTGGAATTCTATTTACAGTGAGACGGTTTTTTGTTATATTTACTACATAAATGTTAAATAAGGTTTTATGAACACGCAACTAAATAAAAGTTTTTCACAGAAATTGACAGAAATATCTGCTTCTGAAGAATCATTGATGCAGTTAGTAACTGCGGTTATACAATGGAATGATGAACGACATCAACGTGGTAATACATCAACAAAAGGTTTATGGAAAGGCCACAATGATTTTATGAAGAACGTATCTGCGTTTTATATTGGTAAAAATTACTTAAGTCAAAAGCAAAGAGATTCATTAGTTCGAACACTTTCAAAATATGAAAGAATTGTTGAACCTATTATAGATTCATTTGAAGAAAATGACACTTTAGATACAAATGATGTAGATGGCAGCTTAGAACTAATTTTTGATCAGGATGATTTCGACGGACAGTGTCCAAATTGTGAAAGTTCAGAACTGACAGCATTACCTATAGATACAGAACTTCACGCAAATGTATGGAAATGTGAAGATTGTGATTGTATTTCGAAATATATAGTTTCGAAGAAAACAGCACCGGTAAGAAATTGTACTGAAGTTAATTTAATTAGTGGTGATGTTGCAATAATTACAACTAGTGATGATAACTGGGAACCAAGTTAATTATTTTGGAAAACTGTTTACAGTGAGACGGTTTTTTGTTATATTTACTATGTAAATTAAAATTAAAATTAAATGTCAATATTAAGAATATCAGAATTTCAAAAAGCTTATCCTAAATTATGGGATAAAATAAACGAAACCAGAATAGAAACTGGATCAGAACATCTATTAAAATCTTATACGGAAGATTACGCAATACCGATTAGAATGTATGATGCAGCTTTAGCTGAAGGTTTCTTAGAAAAAAATAATGTAGATGAACCGGTTACATCTTTAGGATTTAAGATAGTAGGTTATAATAATTTAAGTAAAATATTAGATGCAGTTAAAACTGAACCAAATATGAACTTATGGTCTGATATTATATACTACAAGGTTAACCCAAAAGGTTTATTTACAGATAGATACAAAGAAAATAATAATTTTAAAAAATCAAAAAAAACAAACTAAAAAGGAGCCTGTAATGGCAAAGATCAGAAATAAAGTAGATTGTGAAATAATCGTTAATGTTGAAAAAATCGTAGATGCAGAAACTACAAAAGCAACATTCACTGCTGTCGGTTTAGATGGAACAGATTACACTGCTGAAATAAATCAAAAGAAATTGAAATATGCCTTTGAAAATAAAGGTGTAGTTAGAGGTAGAACAAACGCTGCCGGAGAAAGAGTTTGGAGAGTTGTTAAACAGAAGTTTATCAAAGATGAACCTGTTGAAGACAATCCAGAATTGCCCGCGACTGAATAGTCTTATTTAATTTAATTTGGGGTATATTTACACAGGCACTGTCTAGGAAACTAGACAGTGTTTCGTTTTAAAACACCTCAGTTTTTAATGTTTTTAATATTATTTAAACTGTTTAATATTATTTAATTGTTTAAAACCGATGTGTTTTTAATACATCTCTGATGAAACGAGGTGACACAATGCTTTATTAGATATATATTTATATATCTTTAGAGATTCTGCATCTCTGGGTGCACCTGGGTGATCATAAATAATTTAATTATAATTTGAAAAACTGTTTACAATTAGAGTTTTTTTTGTTATATTTACTATGTAAATTAAAAATAAATTAAATATGATTAACAGAACATACAACAACAATTCGAAATTTTGGTTAGACGACGAAGAATATTCAAATTTCAAAAAGAATTATTCTGCAGACGTTAAACTTTCCGATATCGTTGACAAAATTAAAATATTAAAAACAATATCAAATTTTGTTAACATCGTAACCGATGAAAGTTATCCAGTTAATTTTGCTGGAAATTCATCATTCTCAGATGGTAAATCAGTAACTATTACTGCGGGTGCAAAAGATTTTGACGCAGTTTGTGGGTTAAGTTTACACGAAGCTTCACATATAAAATATAGTCAAGAACTTTATAAGTTAATGGAAAAGCTTCAAGAAGATCTAAACTCTAGGTTACCAAACGAGCACATAACAAGACTTTTAGATTTAATTAAAAAGTATAATCAAAAAGTAGATGTATCTAATTATATATCATATATCCATAGCTTAATAAATATTTTAGAAGACCACAGAATTGATAGTATTACAATTTCTAAATTTCCTGGTTATGCTGGTTATTATAAAGCTTTAAATGTTGATTATAGATTTAATGATGAATCTAATCACATGTTAGCATCACAAGAATTTACACAGGAAAATTTCAAATCGTATCAAATTCAATTATTTGGTTATATTATTGATAATAAATTTAATAGATTTTTAGAACTTAGAGGTTCTAATGATATTATTAAGTTAATGGGAAGCACTGATGCTTTTATTAAAAAATCAGCAACCGATATTTTTAACTTATCAATTGACATTTTTGAAGTTATATTACAATATGTAGTAAAACAAAAAGAATTAGAATCTGAATCTAATAGTTCTAATGAAGATGGTAATGATGAATCTGATGATAGTAATTCTAATGAAAATAGTGAATCTGATGATACTAATTCTAATGAATCTGGAAATGAAGCTTCAGAATCAAATGAAAATAGTAACAACCCAGGTGATGAAACTGAACTTAATGATGATATGGAATCGGATAATCTTGACTCAAATTTAGACGCTGACACTAGTGAAGATCTTAATGAGTCTAGCAAAGTTCAAAAGAATCCTAAACCTTCAAATAAAACTAATCTTGAAAAAGAATTAGCAGATTTCTTTGATGAAATGGAAAATAATCCTGAATTTGAAAAATTAGTTAACATAATTAATAACGAATATGAGAAAGAAGAAAATCAATCTGAAGTTCAAGAATTAATTAACTTAGTTTCAAATAATATTTTTAAGATTAAAAATACAAAAGTTGATAATACTACAGTTCAAGTAGCAGTTATTAGTGAACTTAATGATACAATACTTAATTATTTCCCATATATCGTTAGTACTTGGGGTAATACTTCAAAGTTCGAACATGTTAAAAAAGGAATTAACTTAGGTAAATCATTAGGAAACAGACTTGTATTGATGAATGATAAACATAAATCTACAAATACACGTAAAAAATCTGGAAATATTGACTCAAGATTATTAGCAGAAATTGGAGCAAAAAATTATAAAATCTTTAATAAGACAACAACTGTAGAATTTGAAGATCAGTTTGTTCATATTACAATTGATACTTCTGGTTCTATGAAAGGAAGTGCACTCGATTCATCTTTACAATTAGCAGCTACAATCGCAACTGCTTCAACATACTTAAAAGGATTAAGAGTTCAAGTAAGTATTAGATCAACTACTAGATTATTTGTTAATGGTGATATGAATTCAGCTAGTAATTATTTTGTTCCTTATATTGCGATAATATTTGATTCTAAGATTAATAATATTAATCATATACTTAAATATTGGCCAATGATTGCAACTCCTGGAGCAACTCCTGAAGCAGTTTGTTTCGAAGCAATTATGGATATTATTACTGAATCTTCAAAAAATAGAAACAGTTATTTTATCAATATATGTGATGGATATCCTGAATTTTCTTATAAAGGTTTACGTTATAGAGGTGATAGAGCTACAACACATGGAAAAGAAGTTGTTAAGAAATTATTAAGTGCTGGAATAAAAGTTATGGTATATTTAGTTAATGGAAATGACTCAATATTTAATGTTATTAAATCGATTTATGGAAACAATAATTCACATCAGATTAACGTTGACAACATCTCAGAAATATCTAGAACACTAAATAAATCGTTTCTTAATAAATAATACATCTTTAGAGATTCTACATCTCTGGGATTACGGTAATGATTAAAAAAACACACGGTTTGTGAATATTTATAAACCGTGTCGTTTTATATACTGTATAGAAAACTAGACACTTTAAATAAATAATTTTTAAAAATAATTTGAAAAACTGTTTACAGTTAGACGTTTTTTTGTTATATTTACTATGTAAATAAATAATAATTAAATAATTTAGGTAATACATAATGGCAAAGAAAACAAAAACAGACCCAAGACAACTTTTAATTGGAAAACATGTAATGGTTAGAAAAAACAATTGGATGTTAAAATTTGAAATTGAGAGTATTAATGGTTATATGTACGAAGGAAAAGTTGAATGGGTTGACGAAAATTGTCCATTTATGTTAAATGATGTTTACTCAGTTTCTGAAAATGAAATAAAATATCATACAATAATTAGTAAATAAGATTTTTAAAAATAAAAAAAGGTTATAGAGAAAATGAGAAAAATATATGAAGTAAAAAATAATGCAAGTCCTTTCATTGCATATGATATTTCAAACGACTCACCAGTTTCAATGAATGTTATTCCATTAGTAGTTCGTAAAAGAGCTGCTAAAGAGGGTTGGTTAATTGAATAAAAGACATACTCTACAGGTTCATCTAAAGCAGGAAAAGCATTTTTTCAATTTATTAAAAATGTTAAAAGTGTTGATTATTTAAGAGGAACTTCAGCTCCAACACAAAATACTAAATCTCCTTCAAAACCTGTACAAAAGCAAAAAGTTAAGAAGTTTAGAACTGTTGAAAAAGTTGTTACTAAACAAGTTAAAACTCTATCCGGACGTAGATTTGATAAGGAAACTTTTGAACAAAAATCAATTCACGATCTTTTAATTTCAACAAACTTACCTACAACTGTTCCTAATAACAGTTCTCCATTAAGTGAAGTTGTATCTTTTATAAAAGATTCTATAATTTATAAACCTAACTTCTTAAAGTTAAATGAATCAAAATGGAAACTTTTAGTAAGAGCTGCAGTTAGAGGTGAGAACGTAATTATAGTTGGTGACAAAGGTGAAGGAAAAACAATGACTGTAGTTGCGTTAGCAAATGCTTTAAAGAGACCTCTGTTTAAGTTTAATTTTGGTAACATGCAGGATGCTCAAACTTCTCTTATTGGAAAAACTCACTTTGATTCAAATAAAGGAACGTTCTTTTCAAAATCATATTTTGTTGATGCAATTTCAACTCCAAATTCAATAATACTATTAGATGAATTTTCTAGAGCATCTGATGATGCTGCTAACATTATGTTTTCAGTTCTTGATGCAAATCAAAGATATTTAAGACTTAATGATGAAGTTAATTCACCAATCATTGAGGTTGCTGAAGGTGTTTGTTTTATTGCAACAGCTAATATCGGACATGAATATACAGGAACTAGAACTATAGATGCTGCTCTTTTAGATAGATTTTCAACTAAATTAGAAGTTGATCATTTAACTACTGATGATAGAGCTAATATTTTAGAAGAAGCTTTTCCTGCAATTTCTAGAAGTGTATTAGATAAAATATCTAATATTGCTACTTTAATAAATAATCAAGTATATGCACAGGATGCTTCAACTAATATTACAATACCATTATCAACAAGAAAATGTTTAGCTTGTGTTAAACTTATAAATGATGGTTTTGAAATAATGGAAGCAATTGTAAACGTAATCTATACAGAATATTCTGATGAAGGAGGATCTCAGTCTGAAAGAAGTTTTGTTAAACAGATTGTTCAAGGAACAGGAATCCATAACTTAGATCTTACTAAAGAAAAAGTATATAAGTCACAAGATTGGGAAACTACTACTACTAATGAAACTGTTCATGAACAAGAAGCTTATTACGATTTCGAATAATTTTCTCTATAACCTAGCGGCAATGAAAGTTGCCACTTTTATTTAAGGATTTAAAATGACATTTAATATACCAGAAACAAATAACATACCGGTCAAAGAAAAACAAAAAGTATTGAAGTTAACAGGAACTTATGGCAATGCCTTTGCTCTAATGGGAACAACTCAAGCATTTAATAGACAAAATAAATATTATACTGCTGAGCAAATGAAAGCAATTTTTAATGAATGTAGATCTAAAGATTATAATCATCTATTAGTAACTTTAATGTACTTTTTTAATGTTAGATAGAATAAGAAATACAAAAGAACTGATTAAATCAATCATAATTTATAGATTCTTTCCTCCGTTCTTATATGATCCATCTAATAAGATTGATAGAATAGAATATTCAAATACAACCGTTACTATCAGATCTAGAATAGTAACAATCATTCTATCAATCATTCTATACTGTATAGGTTTCTATACAGTTTTGTTTCGAAACGATATGAGTATACACAATACAAATTTTATAGTTTTATTAGTTTTATTCGTTTCGGTTGTATATTTTATGTCAATAACCACATTTTTTATAACATATAAAATACTATTAAAAGTATTAAAAACGAGCGAAAACAAGCACTCTGGATGACTCCAGAGATGATTAAATCTTAAGGTAATAATAATATATGTCTTCTACAGACCCTAAATTTAGTATATATTTTGATGAAGAAACTAAAGATTTCACAATCACTGGTTTAACATTAGATCAGATTTTAATGCTGTACGATGTATCAAACATAGGAATGGGTCAAAATATAAATTCACATTATGACCATATAGCTACTAATTCAAAGTGTTACAGAAGTTTCTTAGTGATTGAAAGAATTAAGAAACTAGGTTCAACTGAACTTAAAAAGGAATATTCAGTATTTAAACGCGAATTATATGAAGAACTCGATGAAACATTACAAATTTTAGAATCCGCGGTTAAAAAAGGAAAAATAAAAATATGATCAACAATTATATGAAATACTTTGATGATAACAATGAGTTTGTGATTAGCGGTATTAATATCGAACAGATGATATTTACTTATATATTATCTAATCTACCAGCTAATACTACACCTGAAAATTACGTTATTCAATTAAAAGACTATATAGATGAGAAACAATGACTTTTCCGCGAGACTTCAAAAGATAGGCACATACCGCGTCAATATGTGCCGGCGCATACTACCGAAAGTACTATAAACGATGAGAAATATACATATTGGTAGTATATAGCTGATAGGTAGCTACTAGCTTATAAGCATCGGCGCATTACAAAACCTCGAGGTCTGCGGTTGAATTACTTAAAATAATGTAAAAACAATGAGAAACAAGCATAATGTACAATAAGGTGGTTAAGAATCAAAAAAATATTACATAAATAAGATAGTATCAGATAGAAGCAGTATAGTAAATAAAGTAACAGATAGAGAGTATATAGATAGATGCAGTACTGGATCAGACCTGGAGCAGTATCGTAATTACTGTATCAGATCTTTCTGCTTCTGTACCGATGCCCTGCGTCAGTACAGTGAGATCCTACAGTAAAAAAAGCCTAATTACCCGTAATGCAGAGATCCGGAATCGTTGAGATACTGTGGCAATGGTCTCTCTATTGCGCCTTGAGTTGGGTACCTAAGAAACAAAATATATATTTATATAAAATGTTAGAACTTAAAAAACAAATACAATTAAATTGGTTATTAGAAAATACAGAACTAGGAATTGAGAACTTCAAAATTTAATTTATAGAACAGAAAATCAAGAATTTCAACATTGAATTATAGAACAGAAAATCAAGAATTTCAACATTGAATTATAGAACAGAAAATCAAGAATTTCCCGGGGAAATTCGGGTCATATGAAATTCAATTACAATTTCAATTACAATTACTAAAAGTTGGTTAATTGATTATTGAAATCCGAGATTCAGTTTATTTTCAAAAACTATTTACAATAAGCGTTTTATTTGTTATATTTACATAAAATTAAAAATAAAGTTATTTAAATGAGCAACAAATTTCAAAATTTTATTATAAGAAAAGAAATTAATTTTTTCTTATCAATATTAAACGGTTCAGTAGGCATTCTTATACTTTCAAACAGAAATCCAACATATATTATTTATTGGATTCGTTTTAATATTAAATTGTATTGTTTTCGGTCTTAAATTAATTTCAAATAAACAAAGTATGTCAATAAAAATTTCTAATTTCAAATAAACAAAGTATGTCAATAAAAATTTCTTTTAAAGAAAAAGCACAAGATGAATTAAGTGCACTTAGAAAATATCCAATAAAAACTATATTCCACGAAATTTCTTTAGTTGAAGATAGTGAATTTAGTCCAGCAAATCCAGATAAATATTATATTGGTGATTTTGTTATTATTACTAATAAGAATTCTACTGAGCCTATATTCTTGGGTGTTATATCTTATTTAGGAAGCTTTCCAATATTAGATAATAATGATTATTATGTAAATTCAATAATATTTAATAAACGTTTTGCTGATAAAATAAAACCTAATGAAGAATATCCAGTTGGAGTAATTACAGTATTATATGATTTTGGTAGAGAAAGAGCGTGTGGCAATCGATTATCAACTCCTGCAGTTCTTAGTGTAGATAAATTCAGCGATGTATTTGATGAAGTTGATATTAGTTTATTATATGATGTAAGTTTTAGAAATATTTATAAAGTTAATGCTGAAATTCTAATGTATATAAATGAAACAACTCAAAATATGAAAAATTAAAAATAAACGGAAATAAGAGATTCTTGGGTGTTATTATTAATATTTTCTATATTTGTAATTATTTCAATTTTACAATATGAACTAAAAGGAGAAAATCTGTTATGAAAGATAGAAGTATTTCAGAAGGAATTGGTTGTATATTAATTTCAATAGCAATCGTAATTCTTATGTTTGGAATTTATTATGTATATTCTGGTATGCCGGGAATTGTAAAATAAACTGTTTGAAGTTAATACAATATATATAATTATATGAATGAAAAATCAGAAAAATATTCTAATTATTATATTTTAGTATCAATAATTATGTTGATAGTCTTATATTTAGCATTATTTTTTAGAAATGAGGTATTATTAATAATATCAGAAATTCTAATACATATTTTGTTTTTTATTGGAATAAAAATGCTTTTTCTTAATTTTGTTTCTAACAAACAACCCTAACAATTTTTAAACACATTTAAGCCATATGGGGGATGGCTTTCTAATAGAAAGGTTTCTATGAAAAAATATATCACTTTTATTTTATTATTCGTTTTACTTGTTTCAATTCAATCATCTGCTCAAGATGCTACTAAAATATCTTTAACCGCAAAAAAATTAGTAGTATATGATACCGCTACAGAACAATATTATTCTGAAGAAATTAATATGAATATTATTTTAACAGATTATTATTTAAAATTTTCTACAGGTAGAAAATGGCAAATAGAAACTGAAGCTATTAAAGAAAGTGTTTCTACTTTTTATGTATATGCATATGATGATATTGCTAAATCTAGATGTAGAATTTGGTTTAAAAGTTTGAATGGAAACAACTGGCAAATAGTATTTGAATATTCTGATTATGAATTTTATTATGAATGTAATTTAAATTATATAAAATAAAATATGAAAGAAGTTTATGAAAACTACTTATTACTTAGTAGTCAAAAAGATATTAATGTTAAAACTGTAGAACCGTTTTGGCATCGTCTATGTATGTTTTTAGCATCCAATGTTGGTAAATGTCCAAGTGTAGTATTTACTTCTGATGAAAATAAGTGGAATAAACATTCTGAAGGAGAACATGCTAGATGTTTTTATGATGAAGTTACATATAGTATTGTTTTTTGGGCATATAATTATTTATTAGACGACCCACGTATCATTGAAGAAGTTCCTAAAAAAATAATAAAATATGCTAAAGATAATAAATACAACTACATAATTCCTTTGACAGATATATATCATGAAATGGTTCATCATATTCAATATATGATGGGTGATTGGTTAAGAGATGATTTATTAGAAGCAACCGCAGAACATTCTACTTATATGATAACTGCACAAACTTCAGATGAATATATTAAACAATCAGTTGCACTTTGGTATGTTGCAAGAAAAATATTAAAATTACAAAACTGGGAATTTTATATTTTTATTAGAGATGCTATAGTTGATAGTAATTTTTATAAAGATTACTTTGACAACAAAAAGTTTATTAAATTATTAGCAGAAGAATATGGAGGTTCTATTGATAAATTTTTTATGAATATGACTTCTAAATATGGAAAATATAAACTCAAATCTCAAATGTTTAGAGATTTGAAAAAAATTCACAATCAATTATTTTATAGGTGGTAACGTGAAAATATTAGAATGGATGATGAAAATATTCATATTCATACTTATGAATATAACAACTATATTATGTTTTAGTTTAAATATATTTTTATTAATGCATAGTTTAATTATAGGAATATTATTTTTAATAGTAAGTGGTTATATTTCATATATGTATTTTAGAGATTTTAAAAAATTATTTTTTGAGAAAGGAAACTATTAATGGATTATTTAATTTATTTAGCAGGACCAATTACAGGTTTATCTTGGAAAGATGCAACTGAGTGGAGAAAAAATTTAATCGAAAGATTTAAAGATGCAGGAAAAGCTACACATAATTATATTGCTTTATCACCACTAAGAGGTAAAGAATATTTAGAAAATGAAACAGATATTAAAGATGGTTATATGTCACACAAAATGAGCACGCCTAAAGCTATAACTGAAAGAGATTTAAATGATGTTAGAAGATCAGATTTATTAATTGTTAATTTAAAAAACGCAACTAAAATTTCAATAGGAACAATAATTGAAATAGGTGCTGCAAAAGTTTTAAACATTCCTATTATATTAATAATGGAAGAACCTACTCGAACAATTGTTGATGAAGGAGTATTATCTGAGGTTTCTATTGCAGGTGAAATTCCATACGCAGCGTATCAATATAATAAAAATGTTCATGACCATTCTATGGTAAGAGAATCAGCTTATGTTATTGTTGAAGATATTGATGAAGCATTTGAAATCGCAATACATTTATTAGGAAGTTAAAATGACAGAATATATGCTAATCGTAGCTACATTTTTTACACTTATGCACGTGTTTTGTGCAATTACTTTTGGTAAAGTATATTTTGAAACTTTTAATTTAGTTAAAATGAAAAAACAAAAAGAATTATTATTTTCAATTATATTTTATTTTCATATAATACTAACAGTTTCATTATTTGTTTTAGCTTTTGTCTTAGATGACACATCTAATAGAACAATAATAATTATTACGAGGTAAAATGGATAACTTATTACAAATAATAGATTATGATAAAGAAAATAGGGTAGAATCTGGGCCAGTTCAGTTTGGGGATGACTGGCCTGGTTTATTTCTAAGAGGAGACCATAGTTTATATTTCGCATCTCTATTGAGAACAGTTCTAGATAATGACGAAATAGAAATTAGTCCACTTTATAAAATAACATTAATAGGATTTGTTGAAAATGCTGGAATCCGTTAATCAAAAAAATTTTTATAAAAAATAAATTTAAATTCTATTTACAGTCTTATTTTTATTTATTATATTTACATATTAACAAATTGGAATTAATATGAATTACGAAATGCCGGAACTATTTTTAGTATTAGGAATATTTATGAGTATCTACACATTGATATTAATATTACATTCTATTTCTAATGATGGAGTAAAAACAGGTTTATACTTTTTTAATATTAGAAATTTTAAAGATGATCCTCAATTTTTTGTAACATTTTATTTATATGTAGTAGTTCAAATTATATTTTATATATTATATTTTACTAACTAATAGGTTATATATGCAAACTTTTCTTCCATATAAAAATTTTAAAAAATCAGCAAGATGTTTAGATAGACAGCGTTTAGGAAAACAGCGCGTTGAAGGATATCAGATATTGCGTGTTTTATTAGGAATTGGTAAGAGAAATAAAAACGGAAATTTAGCATGGGAAAATCACCCTGCAGTTAAAATGTGGAAAGGACATGAAATTGCATTAGTTGCATATGTAACAGAAATGTGCACTGAATGGATTAGAAGAGGTTATAAAGATACTATACTTGAAAAAATTGATTTATTACTTCCATTAAAAATGGAAATTTCTTTACCACTATCACCACAGTGGTTAGGAAATAAAGAGTTTCATGCATCACACCGCTCAAATTTACTTCGAAAAAATAAAGTATACTATTCAAAATTCAACTGGAAAGAACCAGATAATTTACCATATTATTGGCCAATAAACAAGGAGAATAAATGAAAGTTCCTGCACAAAAACAATTTAATGTTGAAATAAATGAAGATACAGTAAAAAAGATTATAGTTAAATCTTTAAGAAAGTTATTTGATGTTAAAAAGGGAGCATATATTAAAGATGATAAACTTTTAATAGATGAAGAACAAGTAACATCTCATAGTTGGTATACTACAGAGGTTATTAGAGATGCAACCGAGAATGACAAAATGTTTATGCAATTTATGAAAGAATTTGAAAAACTTTGGAAAAAATCAAAAGTAGAAGATATTATGAGAATAAGTATAAAAGAATATGAATAAGATAATAAACATACTAAATAAAATACCAAATTCAATTTCTGTAATTATTTCAACACTTCTTGCTATAATAGTATTAGAAATTATATTTTTATTATCAGTATATATTTCATATAAATTAACAGGATTTTTTGTAAATATTGATATTCTTTTTATAATTATATTAATAACACTATTTCATATAGCAGCAGTTTCATTAAAACAGATGATTGAAATTGAAATAAAAAACTTAAAAAAATAGGAGAAATAAATGAATAGAATATTAAATGTTTTGTATTTTGTTGTATTAGTTACAACATTAATTATATTAGGTAATTCATGTACACCTGCACAACCTAGAAGTGATTATAGATTACCTTGGATAACAGAGTCAAATTCAGCTAAATATTATGTATTTTTTGAACAAGGAAATACTTCTGATTCTACATTATATCAACTTAGAGATGGTATTGATTGGAAGAATGGAACAGTTGGATATTTAATTGATAGTGTCAATGCTCCTACAACAGAATATACAATACCTGATGTTTTAAATGATGGTCAATATATTGTGTTTGGAATAGTTGGAGTTGGTGCTGATGGTTTATACGGTGCTATGGGTGTTTCTGCTCCATTTAAGAAACCTACAGTTCCTACAAAACCTATTACATTACCACCTGTGAGAATAAAAAACTAATAGGTTAATAAATGAATTTAAAGGTTATTTTTTTAATTTTAATTTTTTCTTATTCGTGTTTTGCTCAATTAGTAAGACACGAATATTTTGGTCTTCCTAAAGAAAGGTTTAGTGGGCTCAAGTGGAAAGTTGAAAGAGTTGATACTCATTGGAAAAGTAGAACTGAAAAAATTTATATGGGTGAAACTTGGGCATTTAGAACAACATCATATGATACAATAAGATTATCTGCAGAAGAATTACGTTATTTTTTTCATGGTGGTCAAGCACTTACTGCTATTCAATTTATTCATTTTAGCTATGACTCAATGACTATAATGAAAAAGTTAAGTCAATTTTCTGCTATATTAAGAAGCAATGGAATTAATGGTTTTAATCCACAAATTCAATATGGTGTTTATTCATCATATATGGGAGCAGGACATTTAACATATGTTTTTAGATTTGAATTATTTGTTGGTAATAATAGATTTACTCCTACATATCACGGTAGTTTAGTAGTTGATTTTTCACGTCATTATTATTCAATTGTTCAAAATTGGGACAAAGTAGAACCATATTATATTTCATTGAATTTTTATCCATATAATAATTGGACAACGTTTGTTCCTATAAATCCAAATTATACACTGGAAATTCCAGAAAAAATAGAATTAGATAATATTAATAGATTAAAAAATTAAAAAAGGAAACAATATGACACCTAAACAAAAAACAATCGAAAACAAAACTTATCAAGTTTCATCTGATATTAAAGAAATTGCAGATGAATTAATTAAAAATGAAAGTATTTTATCAGAATTAACAAATGCAAAAATAGAATATTTGTTAGTATTTCCAGAAATATCAAAAACTATTGCCGGAAGATGTTACAAAACAAACAAGCATGTAAAGTTTTTCAATGATATTGATTATATTATAGAAATATCTGGAGAATTATTTCATCAATTAGATGAAGAAACTTTAAAAATTTTAGTTTTACATGAACTAATGCATATATTGATTAAATACAACAAAAAAGGTGATATACAATTCAAAATTAGAGATCACGATGTTAAAGATTTCAGTTATATTATTTCTAAATTTGGAATTGATTGGTTTAATAAATTAAGAACAGAAATGGCATCTATATATGATTTAGATCCAGATCTTGAAAGTAAAATAAGTCTTTAAAAAGGAGAACAAAATGAATAACACAGTTTCAAATATAATATTTCTAATAGATAAATCTGGTTCAATGAATAGAATTAAAAGTGATGTAGTTGGTGGATTTAATTCATTTTTAGAAGAACAAAAAAAATTAAATTTGCCTATGAAGTTTTGGCTAACTTTATTTGATACAGATTCTATTGAGAAAAGATATGTAGATGTAAATCTTGATGATATAGAAGAATTAAACGATGATACGTATTATCCAAATGGAATGACTAATTTATATGATGCTATTGGTGAAACTTTAGAAGAATTATCTCATATAAAAGAAGCACTATTTGTTATATTTACTGACGGTCAAGAAAATGCAAGTAGAAAATATAATCAAGTACAAATTAAAAAGATGATAGAAGAAAAAGAACAAACAGGTTATCATTTCCTATATCTTGGAGTAGATTTTAAAGATTATGATAAAGAAGCAAGTAATATTGGTATAAGTGCAAATTTAAATGTAACTGGTTCAAATATGAATACTTATTCTGCGGTTGCAAATACTGTTTCTAATTATAGAAAATCTTTTTCAAAATCTACTTTTAATGTTAAAGATGATTATAGTAATGAATTAAATACTTTAAATAATAAAAAGGATAATTAAATGATTCATATATATTATCACCGCGGTGATTTAGATGGTATTGGAAGTGCTGCATTGTTATATTATTTCTTAAATGTATATTTTCCAAAAACAAACGGAATTGACGTTGGAGAACAAAACTATATTGGTGTAGAATATGGTGAAAAAGAACATGATTTTTCTCATATAAAACCAGGTGATGTTGTTTATGTTATAGATTTTACATTTGAGCCAATTGAATATATGCACACGTTAAATGAAATTTCAAGTCCTTTAATTTGGGTTGATCATCACAAATCTTCTATAATAGAAGTTAATAAATTTCCAAAAGGAACTTTTAAAGGAATAATGGGTGATTTAAATAATTCTAAAAGTGTTATTAAATTGCTATGGGAATATTTATTTCCATATACAACAAATGTTCCTGAAGTTATTAATTATATAAGTTTATTTGATACTTGGAAACACGAATACAAAGATGAAATATTTAATTTTTATTTTGGATTAGAAACATATTCTAATATGAAATATGATTCTCCTATATGGCAAATACTATTTGAACAATATCTTACTGAAGATAATAAAAATGTCGCTAGTTATCATATAAATCAAATAAAAGAAATTGGTAGCAAAATAAGAAAATATATTCAAATTAATAATAGAAAATATGCATATGAACATTGTTATGAAATACAATTTGAAGGATTAAACACACTTATTATGAATAATGGTAATCCAGGTTCAATGAAATTTGCAGATTTATATGATCCTAAAAAACACCAATTAATATTATCTTATGCAAGAAAGAAAGGATATTGGAAAATATCAATTTATTCAGATGCAAACGGAGTTGATTGTTCTGAGATTGCTAAGAAATATGGTGGTGGTGGTCATAAAGGAGCGGCAGGGTTTGAAATACATGGATTAGAATTACCATTCGAGATTTAATATGGATATAATAACAATTATATTAGGAATAATTGTCGCGTTTGTTTTCTTAGCTGGTGGCGGAGCGGGTGGTTATAAAAAAACATATCATGTAAATAAAAGACCTACTATTCCAAAACCAAAAATAAAACCTATGCCTACTAAGCCTAGAGAAAAAGGATATTATAATGGCAATACATGAAATTGGTATTTGTTTAGTGTGTGGTAAAAAATTTAATGCGAGTAGATCATTAAGTGCTCCCGCTAAATTATATTGTCCTAAACATGACCCAGATAATAAAATTAAAAAGAAATTGATGAAAAAAATTAGATCGTTTTTAACTAAAGAAGATATTAAAAATAATAAATTACCAATTATTTATGGATAAAAATATAATATACAATGATGACTTTCTAACAAAAAGTAAAATAATTCCAGATAGGTCAATTGATGCTGTAATTACAGATCCACCTTATTTAATTGGTTATGATTATTGGGATAAAAAATCAATTGAATGGCATAGAGAATGGTTATCAATTTGTTATAGAGTATTGAAACCAGGTGGAACAATTTGGTCATTTATGGTGGCATATTCTAAAGATGGAAAAGTTCCAATTGCGTATGAATATTCTAAAATAATGTCTGAATTTTTTGATGTAGATTATAGAAATTGGGTAGTATGGGCAAGACAAAAGGGAAGAGGTTCATCTAAACATTTAAAATCTCAACGTGAAGATTTATTTTATGGTGTTAAGCCAGGAGCAGAAAGAACTTGGAATAATTTAAAGATGTTAAGAGAAGTAGTAACACCATACGTTAAAGATGGCCGTCCTAGAGGTTGGTTTTTAGATGAAAATGGCAAAAGAGTTAGATGGACTGGATTAGGAAATGTTTGGACTTATACAGCACCTCAATATAATTCATTATCAGATAAACAAATTCATTCTGCACAAAAACCTGTAATGATGATTGAAAGACTTATTAGACTTAGTAGTAACGAAGGAGAATTGATATTGGATCCATTCATGGGTTCAGGAACAACAGCGGTTGCAAGTATAATAAGTAATAGAAATTATTTTGGATTTGAAGCAGATAGTAATAATTATAATTTAATATGTGACAGACTTAGAGAATTAAATATTAAAAATTATAAAGATTTTAGTGCTAATACTACTGTCAACATAAACAAACAACAATTTTTTAAATAAATATATATTTATTAAAATAAACAAATATAAGGAATGTTATGAGATATAAAACTATTGTATCAAACAAATTAGATCAAATTAAAAATTTAGCAAATATTATTTCACGTGGGTTAGAACTTAGAAATATAACTCCTGAAGAAATATATAAAATATCACAACAAATTGATCAAACAATAGATGAAGCAATCAATTTAGTTGATAAAGAAACTGAAGGTTATAATTAATATTATAATAATTGGAGAAAATTATTGAGACCTTTTTTATTTATTACTATTTTATCTGCATTAGTAATAGCTGGAACTGCAGCGTTATTTTCTGTAACTGGTATTTCTAGTATATTTGCCGGGCATTTTATTCAAGTTGCAATTATGGCAGGTGCGTTAGAAGTTGGTAAAGTTGTAATATCTTCTATACTTTACAGATATTGGACAATTATGAACACACCTATGAAGTCATATATGATTGTTGCATTATTAGTATTAATGATTATAACATCTGCAGGTATTTATGGTTATTTATCAGAAGCATACCAAAAAACAAAAAGTAAATATGATATTACTGATAAAGAAGTAGTTTTATTAATGAATAAAAAACAATTGTTTCAAAATGAATATGATCGTTATGAAAAAAGATTAAATGATTTAGTTGGAATAAGAACAGGTCAAGAAACAAGATTAGATAGTTTATATTCTAGAGGTCAAACAACTTCTGCGAGAAGAGTTGAAGATAATATAAAGAGACAAGATATAGAAATACAAAACTTAAATAAACAAATTTTAGCAGTATCAGACTCTATATCTAAAATAGAAACTACTATAATTGGAAAACAATCAGATATTATTAAAGGTGATTTAGGACCACTTCAGTATATAGCAATTACATTTAATACTGATATGGACACAGTTGTTAAATTTTTTATTCTTATATTAATATTTGTTTTTGATCCATTAGCAGTGACTTTGATAGTTGCAGCAAATATGATTTATGTTAATAAACATTATGCACGAGAAGAATGGACTGATTTATTTAAAAATAAAAAACAAGAAAAAGAAGAAGATGAATATTTAGCATCAGATGAAGCTCAAGGTGTTATAAATAGAATTAAAAAAACTATAAATGATAGAAAACTTGAAAAACAAGTAGAAAAATTTGCAAACGAATATCTTGAAAAAGAGGAAGCAAACACTATATTTCCTGATAATGAAAATATTGTAGAAGAGTTTCCTACTAAACCAGAAGAACCAGAAGAACCATATTTAAGTGATGAAGATAGAGAACAATTAAGAAGATTTGATGAATGGAGAAATTCTGATAATCTGCAATTTTCAGAAGAAATTGATAATTCTGAAACTTTTAATAAAGTCGTAGAAGATGAACCAACTAAAGAAACAATAGAAAATACATCAGAAAAAATTGACACCTCAGAGGTTAAAGCAGACACTAATACAAATAATATAAGTGATGAAAATAAAATAGATGACGATAAAAAAATAAAAACAGAATCTCCAAAATGGAAATCTGCAAATTGGGTTGATTAATATATTTTTAAAAACTATTTACAGTGAGTTATTATTTTAGTATATTTACATATCATTTTTAAAAAGGTTGTTAAATGAAGCGTAAGAAGAAATTCGAAAAAATAAGTGAAAAAGATTTAGCAAAAATTAGAGATCGAAAAACTAAAGATTTAGTTTGTAAATGTGGAAGACTCGTTGAAGGAGTTTCGGTCGATGCAGAAGAAATCCTATGTCATATTTGTACCACACAATTAGTTCCTATTAAACCTAAACAAGTAAATCCTAAATCAGGTTTTCCAAGAGGTTGGAAACTTTGGGGTGAATATGTTCATTCTGATGGAACTGTATATCATAAAGGAATTGAACAACCACAATTAAAAGGTAAATTGCCACCAACAGATGTTGCAGCTTGGAAAGAAAAAAATAGAAAAAACAAAAAAACTAAAAAAGAAAAAGAAGCATTAAGAGAAGCTAAGCTTGTTAAAAAGTTTAAAAAGAAAAAAGAATTAAAGAAAAAAGAAAAGAAAGCAAAAGAAAAAAAATTGAAGGAGTTAGCCGGTGAATAATAAAGAATTTCAAAATATTGATATTAATGAATTAGAAATATTTGATAATATTAATTTAACTACTCTTCCAGATAGTTTTTGGGATACACCAGGTAAAATAATAACAGATGAAGAATATTTAAGCAAACCTACATTTGAAGTTATTGATGTTGATTTAGGTGAAAAGATTGCAAGAAAATTATTTGCAACATTATCTCAAAACAGAACCGGAATTGCGTTAACTGCAAATCAAATAGGCATACCTTATAGCGTGTTTGTTGTAAAAGTTATTAAACCACTCGTGTTTATTAATCCAACAATAACAATGTTCAGTCAATATCAAGTGACTTATAAAGAACAATGTTTATCTTTGCCTGGAAAAAAATGTAAAATTAAAAGACATATCAACTTACACATTAAATCTTTAAATCATCCAGAAGAATTATTTTTTGGTATACCAGAACACTTATCTTCTAGAATATCTAAAAAGGAATTTGATAAAATATTACTTGAAGTAGTTGCTATTCAACACGAATTTGATCATACACAAGGAATATTAATTACAGACAATGACTCTACTAAAATTCCTATTAAAAATGAAAAACAGTTTGGTAGAAATGATATAGTAGAAATAATATTGCCATCTAATTCTGAACAAACAGAACAAACAAAAAAAATAAAATATAAAAAGTTTCCTGAATATCAAAAATTAGGATGGGTTATAAATTAATATGAAAAAACAAGAAAAGAAAACTACAAAAAAATCTAACATTAAAGCAGATGTTAAAAATCTATGAAAAATAGAAAAACATTAACATTCTCTGATAAAGAAAATATTAAGTTTGAACAAAGAATACAGTCTTTAGAAAATTATATTTCTATGTTATTATCTGAACATTCTGTATTATTAAACGTAATACAAATGACTACTAATACTAATGCAGCAATAATAAAACTTTTATTAAAAAAGAAAGTATTTACTGAAAAACAATTTGCAAAAGAATTTGATATTATATTAAAACGCGTAGAAGAAGAAAGAAAAAAAGTAATGGAAAAAAATATATTAGATTCTGAAAAGGTGACAGATGATGAATATTTACAAATGTTAGAAAACATTGATGAACAGATGATGGGAAAAGCATAATGAATTTTAAAGTTCTATGGAGAGGAAAATTTATATCAGTTATATCTCCTGATGAAGCACCGTATGAAGCAGTTCACGAAGGAGATGGTGTTATTATTATTCCTATAATTAAAAATCAAGGAATGCAAATTGGAATAAGAGAAGAATATTGTCCTCCTTATTTAGTTAAAGATACAACTGGTAATTCTAAATATTATACATTAATATCTGGAATGATTGATGATGAAGAAAATCCTTTAAAAACTGCACTTAGAGAAATTAAAGAAGAAGCAGGAATTGAAGTTGAAGAATTTGACATGCTATATCAAAAAACAGAAATACCGGAATCAAAAGTTTCAACACGACATGTTAGTATATTTGTAATGTTTATTAATAAATATAAAATTGTTGATATTAAAGGTGATGGAACTATTTATGAATCAAAATCAGAAACAAAGTGGGTTTCATTAATGAAATTAAAAAATATTGTTGAAAATAAACAAAATATTGACTTTTTGTTAGTTTCTGGATTTTTTATATTAGATAATCTGTTTAAAGATGATTATTTACTAAATATTTGATATATATATTAATATCAATACATTGGGCCTGTAATTGGAAATCGATTGTTGATAGATTAGATAAAAATGCAAGTAGGTAAGATACAACCTTAAAAGTTCAAAAAAAA
>Ga0232062_1053932_pt1 | contig 22601 bp, 28 predicted proteins | sample LAC_MetaT_6_FD_165031 | JGI IMG/M metagenome (GOLD analysis project Ga0232062, IMG submission 165031) | Metatranscriptome of anaerobic ammonium oxidizing microbial communities from anammox membrane bioreactor (MBR) in UC Berkley... | ecosystem: Engineered > Bioreactor > Anaerobic > Unclassified ...
AAAGAGATATGCTTTTTCTACACAAAACGGATTCCACTTTTCATAATATGGAATAAATTCTGAATATTTATAATCTACAAAATGAACTAATTTCTTAATTTGAGAATCTATTAAAGTTTTTCTATTTATTATAGTTATTTCAATTTCTTCAGTATTACCTACTTTTTCTTTTACTTGTAATAAAAACTTTTTTACATCATTCTTTTTTGTGTAGTATTTACTTGCAAAAATTCCTATTTTCATTTTTTATTAACCGTATCATAATTTAGTTTTGCTTTAATGAAACTTATACACTGAAATATTGAATTCATATATGTATGTCTGTCATTGAAAAACAAATAAAACTTTGCATCGTTTTTATCATGTTGTTGTTCCAATGGAGATGAAATTTCTTTAGAATATATTATACTAAATAATGTAGATTTATTAATATAAGACGTATGTATATTATCAATATTAAATTGTTTTTTAATTTCATCTACTAATATTGGACTAATTTGCATATTATTTTTATCATACCACCAATTTAATTCTATATAACAATTAAATTCACTTTCTAATGTATCTATACTATATTTTAGTAATTCCATATACTCATATATAAATTCAACTGCTTGTATTTTTATTGTAAATTTTTTTCTTTTCATGATATACCTACTTTACATAAATCTTTGTTATCTTTAAATGGACAATATTGACATGATTTTTTTGATGGAGTAGCTTTAAATTCATAATTTAAGTTTGGTTCTCCATTAGTATATACTGTATCAACAAATTCCATAAATTCTTTTTTTACTTTTTTAAGTGTAATTTCACTACTTGGCGGTGAAAATATTTGTATTCTTTTTGCAGGAAAATCTCCATAATTAAATATTTTTTGTTTTAAAATCATAAATTCAATATCTATATTTTTAAGAGGAACATTATATATTTCAGAATAAAACTGTTTATATAATTGTAATTGACCTCTTTTCATAGGATTATCTTTTTCTGATTTTTGCCAACCTCTATATGATTTTTTAAAATCTACAATTCTTATACTATTATCTCTATTATCTTTAAGAACTAAATCTAATCTAGCAGTAAAATTTAAGTTTGGCTGGACTAATATATCTAAAGGTAATTCAATTCCAACAAGTTCAATATTTTTCTTACTAAAATATTTTCCTCTGTGCTTTTTAAACCAATTTAAAATCTGAACTCCATCAGAATAATATTCGTTTAAATCATTTTTAGAAATATAATTTTCTAAAACTATACTAGGATCATTTTCTTGTATTTTATCTATTTCAGAAACCATTGTATCTAATAAAATAGAATTTAAATCTAAATCATTTGCCAATTTTTCTGTTTGAGTATAATATGTTTGTAAATATGTTTGAAGAGTTACATGAATTGCTGTTCCAAATACTAAATGAATATTTGAATAAGACGGTCTAATCTTATCCAAATAAATTATTTTCCACTGTTGTGGGCATGCTTTAAAAACATTATATTGAGAAAATGAAATGTAATTCATAATTTAAAACTTTCAAATTTAATACAGTTGTTATCCCATTGATAAATTTTATGAATTTTATTATTTGATTTTCTTGTTACTGTTTTTGCTTGATAATCAAAATAAAATTGTTCACTAAAATATACTTCTAAAAAAGACATTTGTGGAAATTCACATGTTCCATCTAAATTGCAAAAATTTATACTGCTGAAATATATACCTGATTCTAATTTTACCACTATTTTCCCCATCTACCTCTCATTACAATAAGTGCAATTTTTCCATATACACTTATATCCATAAACGTATCTTCAATAGATTCATTCTGAGGTTTATTTTTCTTTAATATCAAATTTATAAGTCTAGACATTTTATCATTCATTCTAACAGTTAAGCCAGTTAATGATAATTTTAAGTCTTGTTCTGTTTCTAAACGTGTATTCATTGCAATGTTTGCTGGACCATAATCACTTTGTTTTTTAACAAATGTTATATATTGTTGCAAACATAATTCTTTAAATTCAGAAGTCATATTTGGATATTTTTCTTCCATAGATTTTATAAGTTCTGATGTTTCTAAATCTACATGTGTTTGTAAAGAAAGTGGTAATGAGTTTAATACTTTTTTCATTTTTCCTCCGTTAATTGTTCTAATATTATATTATTATCTTCCATATATTTTTTTATATATCCACTAAAAATTGCTTTATCATATGGATATTTATATACTATTCTTTTAATTCCTGCCTGTAACATATTTTTTAAACAATGTTGACATGGTTGAATTGTTGTATAAACTGTTGAATTATTTATAGAAATTCCATTTTTAGCACAGAATAAAATTGCATTCATTTCTGCATGTATTTCATTTGCGTCACTCCAATTAGTGTGAAATTGTCTTTCAGTTGCTTCATCATATCTTATAAATATTTCATCACAATTTACCATTCCTACAGATGTTCCATTATATCCAGTTGCTATAATTCTATTATCATTTACAATTACACAACCAACTTTTCTTGAAACACAATGAGACAATGTAGAAAATTGCTCTGCAGTATTCATAAAAATATTATCTAATTTCTTTTGTTTATTCATTATTATAATCCACACTATGTATGTTAAGTTTATTTAATAAAGAATCATTATTAAAATTATATCTATTATTTAATACATTGTTCATAACGTATTCTAGTTGTTCAGTAGGTTTTCCATTTGGATGAATTAAAAATGCTTCAACACGAGGTGTTTGATATGGAATAAAATCATATTTTAACATTTTTTCAACATTATTAAAATCTTTTTGATATATATGTTCACTTAAAACATAATGTCTATATTCACCTAAAAGTAAATATGGATATTTTGATCTTTTTAAATGTAATAACATTTGTTGTTGTAATAATGTATAAAAAGGAATATCATATACTATTCCAAACCACATATCCTGTGACCTCATCGTAGTAGTAAAATCTAAATAGTATTTATCATTTCTTTCTCTAATATGGAATATTCCATTTAATGTACAAACAAAATCTTTATTACCCACATATGAATGTCTAGGTTTATTAAATCTTAAAATTGCTTGTCTTGTGTCTCTATCATTAATTAAAGATTGATATGCCCATTCATATTCTGACATGTGATCATCATTTAATTCTGTAAATAATAAATATCCATATGCACTATTTACTGTTCCATCTGAATTTGCAATATTATTCCAAAATTTTGAATATTTTGAAATAAACTGTAAATCATTTCTACCAGAAAAATACCATAATAATTCTGGGTATAAATATTCTAATTTAGGACTTCTAACATAATTTGTAAATAAATTATTTGTTGGATCTGTTAAATGTATTTCAATATTAGTTAATTCTTTAATTAATAAACCTCTAGGAGAAGTTACATAATGAGGTCTATTAAATGCTTCATCTAAAAGATCGTGATATATTTGTGCAAAATTATTTGCTTTAAAAGTTTTCATATGTTAATCCGTTTCATCTTTATATAAATTTTTAACTTGATGATTTAATACATTCAATAAAATATTAGTATCATATGGAGATTTGACAGAATATTTAAATTTACATGCATTAGAAATTTTTAAATCATTTCCATCATGTATTTCGTCACCAACATAAAATGTATTATTTACATCAAATTTGTTATAATTTTGTTTATAATAATCTAATATGTTTATTTTATCTGTAAAATCATTAATAATATCTATACCTGTTAATCCAATTTTTTTAGCACCTGTTTTTTGATTTGTAACATTAAATTGAAAATTAAGTATTTCTATTAATAAATCTTTTTCTAATTCTGTAAGTGGTTTAATTCCTATACACGTAATTTTATTTAAATCTTGAGCTGGCCAATCACCTCTTAAAAATATTTTATCTTCAGGTATTTTTAATATATTTTTCATATAATATATAATATCTGTTGCATGTTCTATTATAGACTGATTAATTCTATATACAGGTAATCCATTTTCATATTTAACTGCTGCTCCATCTGCCCAAATATCAAAATCAATCTTGTATAAATTATAATTATCATCTATATAATCTGCTATTTTTTCATGAATTGTATCATAACCATTTCCAGTTGCAATTATACATTTTTTCATATATGATAAATTATGTAATAAATCTAAATTGTCTTGCGATATATCCAGGTGGTTTGGATCTCTAGAAAATATTGTGTCATCAAAATCAAAAAATATAGTTGTATTGTGATCTATTCCTCTATCAATTCGATAATATCTTTCAAAAATGCAGTTTGCTGTTTTTACTAAGTCATGAGTTCCATTTATATTACCCATATGATATTCAAAAATTAAATCATTTTGATTTAAAAAATCAACGTTTACACATTTATCAATATTTTTTAATAAAGGATCAGCATCTTTATTAATAAATATTTTAATGTTTCCGTTAAGTAAATCCAAATAATTATCTATATTATTTAATATTTCTCCTGCAGATATTCCAATACAATCACCATCTTCTCTATTATTCATTAATAATATTTTCTCTGCTTTTGAGTCTTTAATTATTTTTGAAAATCCAGGAGTAGCATATGTAGGAATTAATGAACTCCACTGTGTTCCTGGAGCAAAAATTATCAAATCTGCAGATTCAATTTTTTTAAGTGCAGTTGGGTGTATATTTGGGTAAAACGATAGATCAGAATATTTATCTCTATATTTATTATCACTATAATACCAAGGAACAAAATGTATTTTAGTTATAGGATCACTAGAATTATTATATGAAACTATTTCTGATTCTGTATTAATTATTTTTCCAGACGTGGCTGTTGCTCTCAATAAAAGATTATCAGTTGAAATTAATACAACATCATCATCAATATCTAATATTTTTTTAAATATTTGTATTGTTCTTTCATAACCAAATTTTCTGAAAAACATAGCATATATTATATTTGCTAAATTAACATCACTATAATCAATTTCAATTGCATTTTCTAATTGTAAAAAATCTTTAATTGTTGAATTAAATATAGAACTAAAATGAAAAGTTTTAAACCAAACATCATCTAATACTTTAGATTTATTTGCAAATAGTGTATAAATAATATAACTGTGTTTTTCTTTAAAATCATAATAACTTTTAAAGTTATATCTTTTATTAAAGAAATCTCTAAATGCAGCATTTATTTTTTTATTATACTTGTTTTTGTATTGATGCCATTGATTTTTTCTTATATCGCTTGGACCTAAAACATCACATACTTTTCTAACTTCACCTGTAAATTTTCCATCATCATAAGCGTTTACAATACTTGTGACTTCCATTGCTTTGCCAGTTTTATCAAAATGTTTTAAACCTGCTAATAAAGATGCAGCTCCAGTTCCACCTGAAAAAACTACTATTTTTAATTTTTCTGTTTTGATCATACATTATCCTCTAATAAACGTCTTAAATCATTAACATATTTTTGTTTACTAATATAAACTAAATCATATTGTAAATCACATACTCGTTTTAATCCATCTGAAAATTTAATAAAATCTATAACTTCTTTAACATTATCTTTACTATTAACATATAGTGTATTCATTCTATCACCATATACTAATCTATGTGGATCTAATTCAGCGTCAACCAATGTCACTGTATTTGCTAATATACTCTCATATATTCTTTGTGCAAGATTTTTACCTTCATACCATTTATCACCTATAATAACAGTTGCATATCCTGATGACATTTTACTTCTCATTTCAGTTGCTTTAACTTGACCTGTAAATGTTGGAGGTCTTAAACCTAATATTTTCTTTTCTGTAAAATGATTTAATTCAATTTTACCAAAAATTTCAACATTAAAATCATCTGGATATCCAAAATAATATTTTATTAATTTATCTTCACGTTTTTTATTTCTAAATGTTCCACCATATAATAAATCAACATTTCTTGTTATATTTTCATCAAGTGGTAATCTATCATAATAAACTAAATGCATTTTATATAATGGATAGTGAATTATATCTTTGACTTTAATACCAGATTTATCCCATATTTTTTTAACTTCATCAAGTGCATATGGTTGAGATATAACTGTTATATCATCTCTAACAATTTCAATTTCTTGTTTAGAGTATTTATTTTTCCAATTATATTTTTCTTGTTTCTTAGAAACACCATCCCAATGTTGTTTTAAAGGTAACATTGGGTCAAACATAAAATAAAAAACTTTACCTGGGAATGAATTTAAAAGTTTAAGATTTTGCATCTCAAGTTCAGGTTCTTGACCACCATAATAATTTATATTACCATTAATTACAACTAAAGCGTCATAATTATCACGTGGATTAAAATCTTCTATCTGATGACCTGTTGCTCCTTTTAATGGAACGTCTTTTTTTAATATGTTTGTAAAAAAATGAACATTGTTATCTCCTCTGACTAGAAGATCAATCGCAACTAAAACCTCACCACCCACGGCTCCATCTGCATTACCATTTATTCTACCACCTAATTTAATAACTGCTAATTTCATATAAAAAACCTGCTTTTTATATTGTGATATAATACTTCATTTTGTTCTATAAACTCTGACTCTCTTAGAGGAGATATATTTCTCATTTCTTTAGACGTAATTTTTGTAAAACCGGCATTACATAAGCCATCAGATATTTTTGTTTCTATGTCAGAATAAAAAATACTGTTTTGGCCATTTAGCATTGATATAATTTCAATTAATTCAATCAATTGTTTTTCTTTAAAATCATTAGAGTATGTTGTAGGTCTTTCAATATACGGAGGATCCAAATAAATAAAACAGTCGTGCTGACCTCTAATAATAGACTCATAATTTGTGTTAAATATTTTTGTCTTTTTTAATTTTACGTTTATTATTTCATATTCAAGTTTAGTAAAAAAATATAATCTATTTCCAAACCCCTGGTTCATTCCATTGGGTCCAAACCTAAGCATACTATTTATACAAGAATTAGTTAAGAAATATAAATATAATCCCTTCCTAATGGAGTTTGTAAAGTGATATATTTGATTGTAGTATTCTCTAAAATCATAATAACTTTGTTTATTTTCTTTAATATCACCAAATGTTCTATTAATAAAATCAAGTGCATCTTCATATTCTTCATAAGAAAAAAACTTAAGTGCATTCCACATGCTAATAATATTTTCATCAATATCATTTATTATATATTCATCAAATATATCAGGTAAATTAATAAAAATTGTTCCTGATCCTACAAATGGTTCAATATATCTTTTATGATTTGTATTAATTAAACCTAAATTATTTACCAAAGATACAATGTGTTCTTTAGAACCTTGATATCGTAAAAACTTAATCATAGTAGGTTGTTAAAATATTAAGTTCCGTTAAAAATGTTAAAATCGAATTATGAACATCTTTAATAGATTTTCCATTTATATTAATTAAAAACTTATTCTCAATATGTGAAAGTTCAAATGCTTTTTTAAATTTATCAATTTCTAATTGTTTAACAGAAATATCTGTTGAAAATGAATTACCATCTTCTCTTGCAATTGCATTTTTAGGTTCATCTATTAAAACAAATAAAATAATATCCTTAAAAAATGGATTGTATAAATATTCCTGTTCAATTTCAAACACATAACTACCTGAATAATCTCTATAAATGGGTGCATATACATACTCACCAAGATGAGAACGATCAAATATTAAATGACGACCTCGGTGGGAAGCATCGTGCATTAAGTCAAACATATCTCTATATAGATTTTGACTATACTCTTTTGACTGTTCAGGTGAAATACCCGGGATTGCAGAATAATGAATTACGTGTGTAGGTTTATCAATTAAATGTTTTTGTAATAATTTAATCTGTGTTGATTTTCCTACCCGATCCAATCCCTCAAATATTATTATCATATAAATACCTCTTAATTTTTTCTATTTTAGATTTATCAAAGTTTATTTTTTTATTTTTAATTAATTCTTTAATTTCTTCTATACTTAAAATCTTAATATCTTCTTGTGTTAAAATTTTAAATTTGTTTCCAAACTTTTTATATGCCGATTTAAATTTAAATTTATTAATATATGAATTAACTAATTTTCTTGGTTTTAATTCAATTAATTCATTTGTATCTATTAAATAAAAATCTGGATGATATGTTCTATTTATTTTGTTTAATTTATATTCAATTATATATTCTTTCTTTTCACCATTTTCAAAATTAATATTATTGTCTAAAAGATATTTTAAATAAGATAATTCTAATAAACTTCTAAAATAATGGCCTTCATAATAACCGGACCACCCATTTCCAGATTTTTTCGGCGATGGTTTTCCATACATTGGATTACCATTTCCTCTATTATTTTGACTTAATTTTAATTTTATTTCTTTTGCTTTTTCTTTTCCAAATATTTCTTCATACGTTTTATTTTTTATTATTATTCTTGTTCCTCTATATAAACCACCATAATTAGGATTATTTTTTCCAGAATTATTTTCAGATAATTGTTTTTTAATAATTTTTGCTTTTTTTATACCACATTTTTCTTCGAGAGTTTTTCCTTTACAATATTTAATAGCACCATCTAATAATTTTTGTTTTAATTCTGGACTTCTTTTTTTATTATTAAAAATAGAAGAACATCTATGAGAACAAAACTTTCTACTATTAATTTTACTTTCAAATATATTTTTACAATTTAAACATTTAATTTCTATCATTTTAATCTCCTATATTAATAAATATAGAATACTCATCGAAGGGTATGATAATAGTGAATTAAACTCCTGTTGAACCAAACCCACCTTCACCTCTTTCGGTTTTGATCGGGTATAATTGTTGCAATGTAGTTATTTCTACAGGTTGAGCATACAATACAGGAATTAATACACATTGAATTATTTTATCATTTGGAAAAATATAAACTTCTTGATTAGAAGTATTTACTAAACTTATATGAATTTCACCTTGATAATCTTCATCAATTAATTCTGCTAATCTATCTAATCCTTTTTTAGTGCTAACTCCACTTTTGTTTTTAGCAAATAATGCATAACCTTCAATTCCACGAACGTGTATTCCCGATGGAATTAATATTCGTTGATGAGGAAATAAATTTAATCTGACAGGTTCAGGTAATGTATTTTGATATGAATATGTAATTAATTCACTTCTATTTAAATCTGGATTTTTATTAATTAAATCGTCTATAAAATTTTTATCAAATTCAGGAACAAAAAAATCTATTCCTGCACTTCTAGATGTTCCTCTTTCAATGTTTTTTACTTTTCTAACTTTAGTAAAATATATGTTTGGTAATGGTGGTTGTCCATTTACATTAATCATTTTAACTCCTTTAATAATTTCTTAATTTGTTTATTTTCTAAACCAAATTGTTGTAATATAATTTCTATATTTTCTATTGATAACAATTTAAAATAATCTTTTGCTTCTTTTAGAGAACATTCATAATATTGTTGAATATACTCAATAATTTCTTTATTAGAAATACTTTTATCTTTTTTAAGATATTTCAGAAAAACATTTGATTTTGGAATATATTCGTTATATAGAATATAAGATAATTTATTATCTAAGGAATGATTATATTTTTGAAAAATATCAACTATTTCAATAAAATCGGTATTCATTGAAAAGTATCTGTTAATCATATAAGTATTCCAAGATTTTTTATCTTCTTCTGTAAGACTTTCCCAATAACCAGGTTTCTTATATTTTATTATCTGATTTAGATGATCAAAAAACTGTTTTGACATATTAATATATATTAAGAGAAATTAGGGAACAATTAAATTAGATGGTTTATTTGTATCAACTTGATCTTCTGCATCATCTGTCATTGCGAATGGATTAAGTTTTTCTAAAACTGCTCCGCACTTAACACATACGAACAATTGTGCTGGAACAAATTCTTCTTTAGGAGCTCCTGTTAATATTGGAGAAACTCTCTTTATTCTATATATTAAATTGAAATCTTTACTATCACAGTCTGGTGTTTCACATTGCATATATGGTAAATTTCTAATATCTATGTTAATTTTTTGTTTTGCATTTGGTGGCATGTTTTGCATGTTATCTCCTTATTTTTTTGTTGATTTATACCAACCTGATCCTTTTAATTCAAATGAACTTGCAGATTTTTTATCATATCTAATATTCATATCTTTTTTACAAATAGGACATTCATATGTTTGTGTATTATCTTTTATATTTCTATAAACATCAAATACAATTAATCCACAATTATTACATTTATAATCAAAGTATGGCATATTACATAATATTTAATAGTTTAATTATTGTTGAAGCAAATGTTATTTCTTTATCTATAACAAATGCATCTTGATATTGTTGTTCTGCTATAACGATTATTGCATCAGCTTTTTTACCAGATACATAATCATTACCATCAAATATATTATCTATATTGTCATAAAGTAATGTATACATATCTGAAAATTCCTGAACATCATTATTCAAAATAAGTTTTCTAATTTCTACAAATTTTGAATTATTTTTCATTGTTTTATCTTTTAAAATTTCAATTATTTTTAGTTTATAATCCGATTCTATTATTTCTTCTTCATCGACAACCAATATTCCATTTTTAATACAACGTTGTAATTCATTTAATGTTTTTCTTAAATCTGGAAAATGTGCATTTACTATAGGAACTAAATCTTCAATATTGTATTTAACTTTTTCTATATCTAATATTTCACTTAATCTTTCTGCAATTCTAGGTTTAGACAATGGTTTTACTTCATAATGAGTACATCTTGAAGTTATAGGTTCAATTATTCTATTGATATAATTACCAGTTAATATAAATCTTGTATATTTAGAAGTACTTTCCATTAAATTTCTAAGTGCTGCTTGAGCATTAGGAGTCATATAATCTGCTTCATCTAAAATAACAACTTTAATCATATCATTAAATGATACAGAAGATGAAAAGTTTTTAACTTTATATCTAATTGTATCTACGTTATTTTCATCTGATGCATTTATATAAATATAATCGCAACCCATTTGATTTACTAATAATTTAGCAAGAGTTGTTTTTCCACCACCTGCTTTTCCAGTCAACAATAAATGTGGAATATCTTTATGCTCTATATAACTTTTAAATTTAGAAATTAAAATAGGATTACCTACAAATTCATCTAAATTAGAAGGTCTATATTTTTCTGCAAATAATGTATTTACTTTGTCTGACATATATTTCCTTTTATTGAAGTGTTACTAAATAATATTCAGATATGTATTTTTCATTATCAAATGTTAAATGCACTAAACCTTTTTTATATACTTCAAATGTACATTTAGTAAAATCTTTATTTGAATCTAAAACATCTTTGAATATATTTGCGTTAATCATTAGTGAATTTAAATCACTTATTTTATCAAATTCAATTTTTATGTTAATAGAATTATTAACATCATTTCTTCCCATATTAGAAGAAACATTTCCAGTGTTACCTTCAGATAATATTAAGAAACATTCATTTGTTAATTCATCTGCTGTTATTGAAAAATAATCACATTTTTCTAATGATGATTTTGCTTTGATAAATTTAGAAATTAAATCACCTGTTAATTTCAAAGATAAATCAGCTTCTCCCATATCTATCGCACTTGGAATTTTATCGTTTAATAATTCTAAATTAGTTAAAACATATTTAATATTACATGAATTATCTGATAACTTAGTTTCATATGCTTTATCTGCTTTCGTTTCTATATTAAAACCAATTTCATCATCAAGTGCAGATAATAATTTAATAAATCTAGAAGTTTCAGAAATTCCAATTTTAATAGTATCTTTAGATATATTATTATCATTATTCCAAACAACTTTACCTAAAACAGTTTCATCATCTAAAATAAATCTAGTTGTGAATTTATTGGTTTCTACATTCCAAATTACTTTTTCAACTAAACCACCTAAGTGATATTTTTTAATAAAGTTTAAAAGTTCTTGTTTTTTCATTTTTTCTCCTATTCGAATTTAAAAAATTGTTTTGCTAATTGTTTAGTTTTAGATGGCATAATCCATCCGATTGCTTGATAAATATTTTCGATTTTTCCTTTTAATTCAGAATCATACATCTTATATTTATCAATGTTATTGTTAATAAAATCTAATATTTCTGGTGGGTCATCATAACCTCTAAATGCTAACGCATCTATATTAAATTCATTTTTCTTTAAGTAACACCATTTTATTTTTTCACCATTTTTAATCTTAGGATATTTATTAGACAAATTATAATAATCTAATAAATTATTAAAGATTATTGCTGCTTTAACATGTGCAGGTGTTCCTTTTTTAATTAAAGAAAATATTCTTTCAGTATAATATGAATCATTTTTTTCTGAATCTTCATATTTCTTAATATCATTTATTGAAGTATTTTTACTAATGTTTTCAATTGTTATATTATTAATATCATCTTCTAATTTCAAAATTGTATTATCAATATCATCTTTAGGAACGAATTTTAAAATGTTTATTAATAATTTTTCCATAAAACCTTTAAATGCTGGAGGAAAACTTGATCTAACAACATCTAATCCTTTAACATCTAATTTATCAACTGAAATACCTTCTTTATTAATTACCCATTGTGCATATCTTTTCTTTGCTGTCCATAGTGCAGATTTACAAATCAATTCTTGTTTAATTTGAAATCTATGTTTTCCATGAATATTAAAAAATGGTTTAACAATTTGTTCATAACCTTCGTTTATATATTTTTGAACTTCTGTTGTAATATTTAAAACACTTTGAACTGTTTTTGCTTCATCAGAAGTATCTATTTCTAATTTATCTAATATTGGAGATGCACTAAAAAATAAAGAGTCGGTCTTCAGGTGTCAATATAAATACAATAATCTGTATTCATATTGACATTCGTAATAACCTCTCCTTTCTGATTTAATATTTTTATTTTTTTAATTTTCATATATTTGTATTGTTCCATCAAATTTAATTCTGATAAATTTACATTTAAGTTTATCAACTATTATATTTTGTCTTACTATATCTTCTTCTAATAATTTATCATTTTTATAGTGTCGTTTTTCATCATATTCAATTACTGTATTTTTTTCTCTATCATACCCATCTACTACATATTGTGTATTTGGAACATGAAACTCGCCACCATTTTTAGCATGCTGAAATTTATAACCATTTTTATTTCCATAATTATCTATAATTATACACGCGTTTTCATTAAAATTAGCAATTGGAAAACCTTGTAATTTAACTCTCTTTTTAGCAGATATTGACATATGTTTTTTGGCTTCAACTGTTTTTGGTATATTCTTTTGTTTTTTTCCACCTTCTGCTTTTTTAATAGATATGTAAGCATTCATCTCATCTGCTTTTTCTTTTCCATATTTTTTAACCCATACTTCATAATATGAAGTTTTATACATTGGATTTAATTTACCAGGTAATCCTCTTTTTTTATTCAATTCTAAAAATTGTTTATATGTATATCCTTTATTTTTAAAATATTCCCATGAATTAGTATATGATTGTTTATTTCTATATTTTTCCCATTTTAATGTACCTTCATATTCACCATATTTAGATATTAAATTTTTTAATGTAATAGCTCGTTTTTGTTGAAATTCAGCTGATTTAATTTTTGCAGTATCTGGGTCAAGTTTCTTATAAATTATATAATATTCCAACGTACCTGGCATTCTACTTCTGGCCATTTTAATTGATTCTTCTTCTGAATATCCTTTATTTATCCAATATAATTTATTTCTTGAACTAATTACTCCTTTTTTATTCATTTAATTCTCCATTTAAGTATCTGTATCTATATATAGATATAGGAAAATTAAATTATTTCATCTGTTTCTAATAGTTGAGATGCAGATATTTGTAATACTTCACCATTTCTTTTTATTTTTATTTTATCTGAAGATTTATATTGAATAATTGTATTATCGTTTAATTCTACTTCTATTATATTATCACTAAGTAGTTTATTAAAATATTCATTTCCTCTATTTTGAGAATATAAAATAATCTGTTGTCCTGTTGTTGTAACTGCTTCCGCATTATCAATATCATAAAATCTAAATATTGGTAATCCTAAAACACCATATAAAGAATTTAATAATACCTTTTGGATATTTTGAAGTTTATCATAAAATTCATATTTAATAGTATCTTTATCTTTACCATATTTCTTCATTAAATTTTTATAATGAACTCTTTCATCAAACCACTTAGATAATATTCCAGGAATAACACCTTCTATACTTTCATTTGGTAAATATATAATTCCATTAGATGAAATATGATATTTAGTTGTATTTAAAAATTCAATAAATTCATCCGTATTTAATACAGTATCGGTTTCATGTTCAAAACTGTATAGTTTCCAATTTCTATCTTTTAATTTATTAAAATCAGTTTCATTCCAATCTAAAACTTTTGCTACTTTCGTTTCAGGAGAAATATTAAGTGACATAATAATTGAAGGATATAGAGATGTTAAATCTAAATCAAAAACCCACTTATAAAGTCCAGGTGTTGGAATTTTAACAAATGCTCCTGTAAATTTTTTGTCTGAATTTGTTCTTGGTGGTTTATTAGGTGCTACTTGTTTTTTTCTTTTTAAGTCACATAGAATTGCACCTTCTAAATAATGAGATGAATAAAATATATTTTCATAAGGTATTTTACCTTTATGTGCAATACCTATTGCAAGATCTAATAATTTCTTTTTATTATCAATATCAACTATAAGTTCTACGTCATTTATATTATATTCTATAAATTTTTCAATATCATTTTCATATAATTGATTTAATGTTCCGTCAAATTCAGTTTTTCCTCTTCCAAGTTCCTTACGTGCGATTGAATCTAATCTGTAAGATGCTTCTTCTGAGTATGTAAATTTTTTGTATAATTCCAAATAATCAAGTATTGATATACCTGCGATTGAAAATTTCTTCTTAAATTCTGAATAATGAATAATTCCAATAGATGATAATTTCTTTGTATTATGAGGACCTATTATTCTATTCATTCTTCTTATTAAATATGGAATATCAAACCCATCTACATTCCATCCACTTAAAATTGTAGGTCTTATATTTTCAATTAATACAACAAATGTTTCTAGTAATTCTCTTTCATCTAAACATGAAACTAAAACAACTTTCTCATTTTTATTATTTTGAATTTCTTTTGATTCTATTTTTGATGTAGGATCTAATATGAGTGCATAATAAACTTTATCTGAATAATCATATAAAGATATACCAGTAACTTTATTTTCTACTCTTTCGATATCAGGTAGTGAATTGTCTGTTTCTACTTCAATATCAAATATTGCAATTTTATTTTCAGGATATATATTATCATCTGAGTCATAATATAAATCAATCAATGTTCTTGTTTCAACACTAACATCAGATTCATATAATGAATCAATCATTTCGTCAGACCACTTAAATATTTTTGTTACTCTTTCTCCGAAAATAGTAGAGAACTCACCATTTTCATCTTTGATGAAGGCATATTTTTTATATGGGAAAGATCTATATCCTTTTTTATCATCCCATAAGTGAATCCTGTTTTTTTCTCTTTCGTAAAAAATTGAATTATACATTGAGTACTAAATTGAACCTTTAATTGTAGATATTAATATATATACGGATTATTTCTAAACAAACACAATTGAGTCAGAATACCATCTAGGAAACATATGTTTATTTCTATTATAGAAATAATTAAAATCTGAATCTAATATATAAGTTATACAGTGATCGTTTTCATTTCTAACGGATCTGCCTGATGCTTGAATTATAGTTTTTGCAGTTTCCCATTCATACCAACCAGAAACTCTTTGCATTTTAGTTTTAACAAAATTGTCTCCTAGATATGGATATGGAACTTTTACTATTATTTGAAATCTAGATAATTCATCTACTAAATCAATACCTTCTGTAAATGATGGAGATAATAGTATAGTAGGTTTAGTTGATTTTAAATGTATATCATACATATCTAATCTATTTTGAGTATCGTGTAATAAAAATCTATTTGTCTTAACATTATTATTAATATAATTTGCAATTTTATAGGAATGACAATTATGAAGTATTATTCCATTTACTATATAATTATGATTATCTTGTATTTCTAAGTCATATACTTTTTTAAAACCAACATATTCTTTATTTAATAATTTCATTAATATTTCCATTTTCTATTTGTTGTAATTCTTGTAAATATATTATTTTTATATTTATATTAGGGTAATCAATTTTAAAACTTTCAAATTTTTTCTTAGCAATTTCTGTAAAATATCCTTTAACCTCAATCCAAATATCATATTGAGGTAAATAAAAATCAGGAAAATATATTTTATTATCAAATGATTTTAACCTAAAAAATTGAGGTTCATATTTCCATTCTATTTTTAATTTATTTAATATTGTTGCAAATCTATATTCATAATTACTTCTAAATGATACACCATATGCATCTATTCTATTATATTTTCTATTATTTAATGATTTTTGTTTAATTATAGGATCATTCAATATATTCAACATTTTATTTTTAAATGATGTTTTTTTCCAATTATTTTTCATTAATTGTCTAGAATATTCTCTTCTTTGTGGTGTCCAGGAATTTAAACAACCATTTATATGAGATGAACTATATTGTTCATCATTCCAATTATTTTTTGAAGAACAACTTCTACATAACCATCTATTATATTTTTTCTTTTTAATTAAATAATTAATCGTTGTATTAAATATATTACCACAACCATCACAACTATATTCAAATAATCGTTTTTTATCTATCTTTTTATTATTAAAGGTAATAATTATATCATTTTTATTTAAAATATATTCATTCAACTTAAGTGGAGTATTAATTCGTTTTTCTCTAGCTAATAAATTACATTCTACAGAACAATATTTATATCTTGGATGATTTTGTTTTGGTTTAAACTCTTTTTTACACGTTTCACATTTCATATTATATCTTTATTTTTAAATAAATATAGGATAAAGGTATTTTTTACTATAATTCATCACTTTCTTTTAAATTTTTTGCTTCTACCCACCCTCTGTTTTTTGTAAATATTTTATGATCTGGAGTGCAAATTAATTCTGTATTATTATCAAATTGTAATTTTATACATTCCCTAACTCCATTGTCAAATACATTAATAATAGGTTTATATTCATATTTTTTAGTATTTTCATTGTATGTTTTAACTATATCATTGGATTTCAAATCTTTAATTTTTTTATATATATTTCCAAACAATTCAATTTCTGTATTTTCATCTATGCAGTGTATAATTCCCTTTTCATTCATATGATCACCAATTATACTTTTTATAGTTGATGCTATTTTTGGTAATGATTTATCTATATTTTTATATGATAATGATGAAACATTTGCGGCAAATACAGGTCTATTACTTTTATCAAAAGGAGATTCCATAGAAATAAAATCTACTTCACTTGAATGTATTCCAATATTTCTACAATATGTTTGTTTATCTAAAATTGTTCCACTCATTAATAAAACTTTATCTGCAGAATCAAATAATTGTTGTTTAGCAAATTTAGATGCAAATATAGGTTTTAATATAATTTCATCTCCATTTTCATTTACACTCATAACCCATTCATTTGAATTAAATCTTGCTAAACATCTATTTAATTGACATATATATCTATCAATCTCATCGAATTTTTTAACTAATAATTTTCCTTCACCACTTGCAAGTAAAGAATTCATATTAGAAGTTTTAATATGATTTTCTAATGTAATTTTAATATTTATTAACTTTGGTAAAAGTAAAGTTTTGATATAATTAATTACTTGTATTATATTTTTATTATTACCAATCCACGTAATACCATAATCTACAATATCATATTTATATAACCCAATAGATACAAATTCAGTTATTAAATTTTCTAAATTATGTGCTTCATCAACAACTAATATTTTTCTAGGTTTAATATCATCTCTTCTATACTCAAAATGATTTAAAAAGAATTGAACATTTGTTAAAGATATTTCATTATCTAAAAATGCATTTTTATCTTTAGTATAAACACAATCACAATATTTACCTTTAAATATCTGATTTACCCATAGACCCATAGTACAAGAAACACCAAAGTGACTTTTACATTCATAATTACTTTTAGACCAAACACTAGGTAACCAATTATATTCTGTTTGATATTGTTGTTGTAATATTTTTTGTGTTGTTAAAATCCAACTTGCTTTTTTACTATCTATAACTTTATCTTTAAAATATTTAGATACTGTAATTGCAATTGCACTTTTACCTACACCAGTTGGCATTTCACATACAACAAATTTCTTATTAGAATTTGTATATGAATTTAAAATAAAATCAATTGCTTTTTCTTGTAAAGGTCTTACATTTTGAAAAGGAAAATATTGTAACCAGTCTTTTTTTGTTATCATATTATATATTACTGAATTTTATATTAGTTTTAAATATTTCTTTTTGCCAAACACCAGGTATATACTTAACGTTGTTTGTAATATTTTTTCTTATATTAAAAACCATATTTTTTGCTGCTGGTTGGTTAAAAGAATGAACTATAAATATTGTATTTTTATATTTTTCTGAATTTGATATTAAATATCTAACTACTTCTGAACCTGTATTAATATCTAATTCATCAACAAATACTCTATTACCTAAATCGTGATCTAAAAACATAAGATCAACATCATAATCAATATGTTCTAATGTCTTAATAAAATCGGGTGCATTATCGTGATAAATTACATTATGTTTTTTTAATTCAAAAATATTATTAAAAGCATTAACTCTATTAATATCATCTTCTAAAATAAGAATATTAAATTTTATCATTTGTTATTTCAACCTTTCCACAAGGAAATATAATCATTACCATTTTATTAGATTTTTTACCATATCTAATTGTTGCCCAAGTGCCGGATCTTAAAACTTCTTCATTTTCTTTTGGGGTAGCAATTAGAATATCACATGCATTTACTATATTATGGTTTCTTGTTAAATATTCATCAGGTTTTAAAATCACATCACCTTGTTTAAATGCACGTTTACTTTTCTTTTTTGGTGGATGAATAACTATTTTTATATTAGTATGTAATCTTACTAACGTATGAAAATCATCATCTGCTCCAATACAATCTCCATGATGAACTTCTTCAACCTCATTTCTATAATTTTGAAAAAATCGTGTCAAAACAAAATATTGAGGATCTGTCATTCCAATTTGAGTTCCTGTAAAACCAATCTTATACATAAATAACCTTTAATAATTTAAGTCTAAATATAAACAATTTATATCTAATTGTAAATAGTTTTATTAAATAAAATATTTTATTGGTAACATATTTAATTTTTTTAAATATTTATATCTAAAATCATTTAAAATATTATTAATTTTCACAAATTGTTCTTGTTCTTTTGATCCATCTTTTAACGCCCAAATAGCACCAGGCAAAGCATCCATTGTTTCATCAACTAATTTTACAAGTTTTTCAATATCTTTTCTACCGTATTTCTTAGTTTCAGATTCTTTAATCAATTCTTTTAATTTATGCATATAGTTTTCCTAAATTTAATAGATTTTTATTTAGTTATTTTATAATATTTTGTATCTTGATATGCGGCTTTCTCAAATTTATCTACGAATTCCTGCGCTGCTTTAATAATTTCGGGTTTCTTATATACTTTTTTCTTATCTATTGCTTGAAGAGTAACTGTATGTTTGAAATCATATTTAGTAGATCTTTTTGGATTTAAAGTTTTATCAGTTGCTTCTGAATTATATATAACATGTTCTACTTTAAATCCTGGAACAGTAATATATTTTGCTTTAATATAAACATTTCTTTCAGAGAAATTCTTTTTAACTACATCATAATAGAAATCTTCCCATTCTATATTTTCACCATCACGAGTAAAATCACCTTCAATTGTATTTAAATCAAATATAACTTTATATTTGAAATCTATATCAAATGTTGCAGGTTGAGAAGAATGTAGCCAATAAAAAAATGTCTTTGTTTTGTTTGATTTTAATGGACCACCTTTAAAATTACTTTCTGCTTCTGTTACTAATTTGTCATTTTTTAATGATTTTTTGTAAAAGGTATTAATAATTTTATTTAAAACTTTATCATCTTTCATAATATTTTCCTTGTTAGTTTTGTATACAAAATATAATATAAATATAGAAAATCTACATTTTTAATTACATTTACTCCAATCACATTTGGTACATTTATTACATCCAGTTTCGTCATATACTACTTCTCCACCACATTGAGGACAAACTACTCCTGTAACTATTTCACCTTCTTTAATATATTTCTTCAATACTCTACTTGCTGCCGCGGTTAATGAACTTATATCTTCAGAAGATTTACTTAATTGTTCAACAATAAATTTTAATGGAACTCCATGTCTCATCGAAGTAGAAACCATTCTAAAAAGTTCTGCTTCAACTGGTTTAAAATAACCAGAAAAATCTTCAACTATTATATCTTCTCCAATTTCAAGTTTATATTGACCTTTTTTAACTTTTTCAATAACACCTTCTTTATGTTGAAATTTAAAATTAAGACCATTCATTTTACCACAAAAAATTTCATATGGTGCTTTATTTAATAACCCAACTGCTACAACAAATTTTTCACCTTTTACGGTAACAGAATATACATCTGCTGGTAATAATTTAGGTCTCTTAGGTGCAGAAGATACTTGTATATAATCTTCTGACATATTTAAATGTTTTAACTCTTCTTCAGAAAAGTTTTGACTGTGTATTGAAACGTTTTCTTGTTGTAATTTAAGTGCTAATTCTTTAAAAGGAATATGTGAAACTATTCCATACATTTTTCTATCTGGAAATGCTGCAATTGATTTAACACCTCTTTTATATGCTTCTAAAATAAAGTTATATACTTCTTTTGTAGAAGTATTCTCTGGAAGCATATATGTTACAGATATTGATGAATCTATCCATTTCATAACTTGAGACATCATATTTAATTTATCCATTGCAGAAATTTCAGATGCATTTTTAAATTTTATTCCAACCTTATCTTTATTATCTTCTATAAATTTAGCAATAGGTTTTCCATATTTTCCATCCCAAGTATCTTTTATTGTATCAGATTCCATTGGTATTTTATATCCTGCTTTTTCAAACATTTCTCTAACAATACGAGGAACTATAAAATAATATTCATATTTTCCTGTTATTCTTGTTCTCTTCCAGTGGTATATACCAAACCCAAATTCAATACCATAACCCATTAACATTTCAGTAAACATTAATGTTAGTGTTCCTGTTGGAGCAATTGAACTTGAAGTAACACATCTCATAGTTTCAAATTCTAAATCTGGAAATTCTTTAATTAAATTTTTAATAAATTTAGATTTTTTAATTTTAACAGGGTCAAATAATTCAAAATTTCCTTTTTCTTTTCCAAGAGCAATATTTGTTTTATATAAATAATATGTATACCATTTAATAAATTCTTCTATTGAATCATTACCTTCTTTACTACCATATTCTTGATTTAATTTAAATAACCATCCACTAATGTTTGTTACTCCTGCACCTGTTCTTCTTAAAGATTTAATTGCTAATTTTTGATGAGGAGTTGCATATGTATCATATACTAATTCACATTCATTAACATTATCTAAAAATCTCTGAATTGATTCACCAATTTTTTCAAGTTCAACTTTGTATTCATCTATATTAGTTGAAAATTTTCCAACATTTATTGAAGACAAAACACATAAAGACTCTCTACTTAAATATTGTTCGGAGCATGCATTAGTTGAAATAATTCTAGAATCATATTCATGTTCTGGATTATATACTGCATCACTATTAGAATATTCTCTTGCTAAATCAATATTTTGAATTCCTGGTTCTGCATTATTAAACATATTTTCAGCAATAAGTTCTAATAATTTTCTTGCTTTAATTTTTTTAGTTATGACTTCTGCTTTTTTATCATGAGTTGCAATTTTATAATATTTATAAAGTGGCATTAAACCATCTCTTAAATCAATATCATATCTTTCTTTTATAGTATCTTTATCAATAGAATGTTCATCAACATATATTTTATCACCTTTTTTAATACCTGGAATTTTAAATGATAATTCCCAATCACCACCATTTCTAACTTCTTTTATATCTTTAGAGTTTAATTCAAGCATATAATTTTCTCCATCATTCCTTTTTTAATTTCTGATTCCCATATTCTAATTATAGAATATCCATTACTTTTAGCTATTTTATTTTTTAATTTATCATTACTCTGGACGTTTTTATAATTTTTCCACACACGACCATTATTAATATTATTTTTATGGCCGTGCCAAAAATCTCCATCTACTTCAATAATTATAGGTTTGTCTTTAATTTTAAAATCATATGATTTACAAATACCATCTTGATTAATAAAAAATTGAAAAATATATCTAATATTATTTTTA
>Ga0232062_1204853_pt1 | contig 21384 bp, 12 predicted proteins | sample LAC_MetaT_6_FD_165031 | JGI IMG/M metagenome (GOLD analysis project Ga0232062, IMG submission 165031) | Metatranscriptome of anaerobic ammonium oxidizing microbial communities from anammox membrane bioreactor (MBR) in UC Berkley... | ecosystem: Engineered > Bioreactor > Anaerobic > Unclassified ...
CAGTGTAATCGATCCCGGCCCGCGAGCAACCCGCAACTCTGGGAGGGTTACGGCAGCGCGCTCGTGAGTGTAATCGATCCCGGCCCGCGAGCAACCCGCAACTCGTGGAGGAGCACCCGGAGGGGTGCATGAGTGTAATCGATCCCGGCCCGCGAGCAACCCGCAACGAGCGATGGCCGCTACCGCGATGCAGGCGGAGTGTAATCGATCCCGGCCCGCGAGCAACCCGCAACCGCACCCAACAATCTCTGCGGTCGGAGTAGAGTGTAATCGATCCCGGCCCGCGAGCAACCCGCAACCGGTCTCGTGGGCTTGACAAACACCGATAAGTGTAATCGATCCCGGCCCGCGAGCAACCCGCAACTTGCCGCCGCGAACACCTACGGGTACGGGAGTGTAATCGATCCCGGCCCGCGAGCAACCCGCAACAGATGGTCGAGAGAGCGCGGGGAGCGCGGAGTGTAATCGATCCCGGCCCGCGAGCAACCCGCAACTCCGCGACGCGGACCTCCGCGACGCGGACCAGTGTAATCGATCCCGGCCCGCGAGCAACCCGCAACCCCGCGGTATCACGGAGCCGGACATGCCAGAGTGTAATCGATCCCGGCCCGCGAGCAACCCGCAACAGGCCATGCGCGGGGTGGTGCGCGGCGCGGAGTGTAATCGATCCCGGCCCGCGAGCAACCCGCAACTGTCGCTCCTCCCGGCCTTGCCGGGCGTTGAGTGTAATCGATCCCGGCCCGCGAGCAACCCGCAACTGCGCTGCAGGACTCTCACGCCGGCCTCGAGTGTAATCGATCCCGGCCCGCGAGCAACCCGCAACAGCGGCCCGACGGCGCCGACGGCGTCGATAGTGTAATCGATCCCGGCCCGCGAGCAACCCGCAACTCTGTGTCGCGGACCTCAGCCACGCGGACCAGTGTAATCGATCCCGGCCCGCGAGCAACCCGCAACCGACGGCGAGCTCTTGAGCCGCGTCGAGAAGTGTAATCGATCCCGGCCCGCGAGCAACCCGCAACTCACCTTCGGCGGTGCCGGAGTCCGCGACAAGTGTAATCGATCCCGGCCCGCGAGCAACCCGCAACCGCCGTGGGACTCAGGAATCACCGTGCCGCAGTGTAATCGATCCCGGCCCGCGAGCAACCCGCAACCATGTTGCCTCCATGCCGCACTCCAACAGCAGTGTAATCGATCCCGGCCCGCGAGCAACCCGCAACCCGAGGCCGTCGATAGGCTGCTCGAGCTCAGTGTAATCGATCCCGGCCCGCGAGCAACCCGCAACTCGGTGGCCGACGGCTTCACGCCGTCGGTAGTGTAATCGATCCCGGCCCGCGAGCAACCCGCAACTACGCCGGATCGCTCGCGGTAATCGCGCCAGTGTAATCGATCCCGGCCCGCGAGCAACCCGCAACCCGTCGTAATACTCGGTGCGCTCCGCGCTAGTGTAATCGATCCCGGCCCGCGAGCAACCCGCAACTCGGCCTCCTCTCGCTCGAACCGCCCGCACAGTGTAATCGATCCCGGCCCGCGAGCAACCCGCAACGCCTTTGCCCTGGCATCGTCGAGGTGTTTGAGTGTAATCGATCCCGGCCCGCGAGCAACCCGCAACTAGCACCAGCACTCGCCACCGGACTGGCCAGTGTAATCGATCCCGGCCCGCGAGCAACCCGCAACCACCAGCGCGAAACCCTGCAACTCGTCGAAAGTGTAATCGATCCCGGCCCGCGAGCAACCCGCAACGCGCGCGACTCGGGACTCGGCGGGTTCGCGAGTGTAATCGATCCCGGCCCGCGAGCAACCCGCAACCAACGGAGGCGACAGACAACACGCGGCCGCAGTGTAATCGATCCCGGCCCGCGAGCAACCCGCAACCCGGTCCTCCGCGAGTTGAATCCGGGTGTAGTGTAATCGATCCCGGCCCGCGAGCAACCCGCAACGCGCGGCTTCGTGGTGCATCTCGGTGGTGAGTGTAATCGATCCCGGCCCGCGAGCAACCCGCAACTGCCGACGCGAAGACGCGGTGAAGTCGATCAGTGTAATCGATCCCGGCCCGCGAGCAACCCGCAACTTGCGATGGCCCAGTACCTGATGCGGCCCGAGTGTAATCGATCCCGGCCCGCGAGCAACCCGCAACTCGCGTGGCTTTCGTTCCAGTCCGAAACGAGTGTAATCGATCCCGGCCCGCGAGCAACCCGCAACGGCCCTCCCCCGCGCTCCCCGCGCTCTCTAGTGTAATCGATCCCGGCCCGCGAGCAACCCGCAACTTCAGAATGCGAATGTCCGCGTCGTGCGCAGTGTAATCGATCCCGGCCCGCGAGCAACCCGCAACACGAGGCCCACTACCTCACGCGCGACGGCTAGTGTAATCGATCCCGGCCCGCGAGCAACCCGCAACCCAACCCCTCTCGCACCGAGAGGTCCAGCCAGTGTAATCGATCCCGGCCCGCGAGCAACCCGCAACAGCTCCGGGACTCGGGCGACTCGGGCGACTAGTGTAATCGATCCCGGCCCGCGAGCAACCCGCAACTCGATTCTCTCGATTCTCTCGCCCTGGGCAGTGTAATCGATCCCGGCCCGCGAGCAACCCGCAACAGCGCGCCATCGAGTTGCTCGGAAGATTCGAGTGTAATCGATCCCAGCCCGCGAGCAACCCGCAACCTCTTTCCCGGCATTGGCCTCCTCGACAGGAGTGTAATCGATCCCGGCCCGCGAGCAACCCGCAACCGACGTGTGTCGGACACGCCAATCGTGCCGAGTGTAATCGATCCCGGCCCGCGAGCAACCCGCAACGGCGGCCCGACGGAGGGCGGGACCCGTCGGAGTGTAATCGATCCCGGCCCGCGAGCAACCCGCAACGGCGCAGCATGGCGGCGAACGCCAGGCGCAAGTGTAATCGATCCCGGCCCGCGAGCAACCCGCAACCGGAAGGAGACTACCTGCCACATAAGCAGCAGTGTAATCGATCCCGGCCCGCGAGCAACCCGCAACGCTGGGCCGAGTGGACCGCCGAACAGGAGTAGTGTAATCGATCCCGGCCCGCGAGCAACCCGCAACCGGCGGCGGCGGCGGCCTGATTTCGGCGATAGTGTAATCGATCCCGGCCCGCGAGCAACCCGCAACCAGACCGCAGCATCCTCGCTCGCGCGGGGGGGGGGCGATTCGACGTGGAGCGGCACGCGCACCCCCATCGTTCCGCAGCCGCGGGCCGTCGGAGCGGCGCAGGCGCCTCGCCCGGCCGCGCCCCGACGGCGAACCGTTCGGCCAGCGCCGCCACACCGAGCAGGTGGCGGGCCAGGGACTGGCAAGGGTTGCGCGTGGCGTCCGTTCGGGCGAAGTACCCCATACCCGAACTATACCAGACCAGACTGCGGCGGCGAACAAAACGCGAATGGCGGGCCTCGTCGGGCACGAGAGACCGCTCCGGGCAGGTCCGAGGCGGTTCTCGGGGGCGGGAGGCCCGATTTCGGGGTCTGGAAGGCGTCGCATGAACTCCTCATCGCCCGTGATGAACTCCTCATCACCCGTGATGAACTCCTCATCGCCCGTGATGAACTCCTCATCACCCGTGATGAACTCCTCATCACCCGTGATGAACTCCTCATCACCCGTGATGAACTCCTCATCACCCGTGATGAACTCCTCAGCACCTGTGATGAACTCCTCATCACGGGCGATGAACTCCTCATCACGGGCGATGAACGGCTCGGAACGGGGGAGGGGAACCCCGGCGCGGGGGCGGCGGCGCGGATCGTGCGCGTCCGAGAAGGGCGCGGCGACCGGCGGCGGGGAGGGGCGGGGGATTGCTCCCAGGGGCTTGCTCGCAGAGCCTCGCCGCGCCCCTGGCAACGCACACGCGCCCTCCGGGCGGAGAGAACGCTCCCAGGGGCTTGCTCGCAGAGCCTCGCCGCGCCCCTGGCAACACGCTCCCAGGGGCTTGCTCGCAGAGCCTCGCCGCGCCCCTGGCAACACGCTCCCAGGGGCTTGCTCGCAGAGCCTCGCCGCGCCCCTGGCAACGCACACGCGCCCTCCGGGCGAAGAGAACGCGCTATCAGGGGCGCGGATCGTTGGGCGGGGGATCGTGGGGGCGCGGCTCGTGGGGGGGCGGCTCGTGGGGGGGCGGCTCCACCAAGGCCCGCGCGCGGGAGAGCGCAGCATCGATGTGGCCGAACATGTTCTCCACGCCGAACACACGGTCCAGGCCCGCGCGCACGATCGCGTTCAGCGGCTGCGCGTGCACGCCCGACAGCAGCAGCACCGTCCCCTGGCGGCGGCACTTGTGGTGGAACTCCTCCAGCGCGTGCAGGCCCGTCGCGTCGATCGCCGGGACCTTGCGCATCCGCAGGATGAAGACCCGCGGCGGCCGCTCAAGCCCGTGCAGCGTGTCCTGCAGCCGGTCCGCCACGCCGAAGAAGAACGGGCCGTTGATCTCGTACACCTCGACGCCCGGCGGCACCGTCCGCTTGTCGAGCGAGTCGGGGTCGTCCGCGGGGCGGTCGCCGTTCGTGTCCGTCAGTTCGCGGGTGATCGCCGAGACGTTCGACACGTCCGCCATCCGCTTCATGAAGAGCATCGCCGCCAGCACCATGCCGACCCCCACCGCGATCGTCAGGTCGGTGAAGACCGTCAGGCCGAACGTCGTCAGCAGCACCGCCACGTCGCTCCGCGGGGCGGTCAGCAGCGACCGGAACCGGCCGATCTCGCTCATGTTCCACGCCACCACCAGCAGCACCGCCGAGAGCGTCGGCAGCGGGACCAGTTTCGCAAGCGGCGCGGCGACGAGCATCACGAGCAGCAGCGTGACGGCGTGCACGATCCCCGCCAGCGGCGTCCTGCCCCCCGACTTGATGTTCGTGACGGTGCGGGCGATCGCGCCCGTCGCGGGCAGGCCCCAGAAGCACGCCGAGGCGATGTTGGCCGCGCCGGTGGCGACGAGTTCACAATCGGACTTGTGCCGGCGGCCCGTCATCCCGTCCGCGACGACGGCGGAGAGGAGGCTCTCGATCCCGGCGAGGATGGCGATCGTCGTCGCCGCCGGGATCAACTCCCGGATCAACTCCGGGCTGAACGCCGGCAGGTGCGGCCGCGGGAGCGTGCTGGGAATCCCCCCGAAGCGCGAGCCGACGGTCTGGACCACGCCCCCCGCCGAGGCGTCGAGTTTCAGCAGCCAGACGACGAACGACGCGAGGACGACGGCGACGATCGGGCCGGGGATGCGCGGCAGCCACCGCCGCAGGCCGAGGATGATGATGAGCGAGGCCGCGCCCACGGCGAGGGTCTGCCGGTTGAGCGTGTCGAGGCTCGCCCCGAGCGTCCGGACCTTGTGCACGAAGTCCGCCGGGAGCGAGACGGGCAGGCCCTCCGCGTCGTGCGGCGTCAGGCCCAGGAAGTCCTTCACCTGCGAGGCGGCGATGATGACCGCGATCCCCGCCGTGAAGCCGGTGACGACCGGGTAGGGGATGAACTTGATCATCGCCCCGAACCGCGCGAAGCCCATGATGGCCGTGATGACGCCCGCCATCAGCGTGGCCGTCGCCAGACCCGCGTAGCCGTGCTGGTCCGCCACGCCGTAAACGATCACGATGAACGCGCCCGTCGGCCCGCCGATCTGGACGCGGCTGCCGCCGAGCGCGGAGATGAGGAACCCGGCGATGACCGCCGTGAAGAGGCCCATCGCGGGCGGCGTGAGCCACGGGTGGATCGCCGCCAGTTCCGCCGCGACGTGCTCCGGGATCGACGCGATGCCGAAGGCCATCGCCAGCGGCAGCGCGACGATGCCGACCGTAAGGCCCGCGGTGAGATCACCGGCCAGGAGGCGCGCGGTATAGCCCTCGCGCAGACAGACGATCGACTTGGGCAGGAACCGCGACACGCGAGGCCCCGGGCGTCCGAGGGCGTCGCCCCGGGCGACGGACGAGCGGAACTGTACCCCGTGCGACGGTTCCGGCAAGCCCGACGCCGCTTTGCCCCACGCCGACCGACCGCTTACGCTTCCGCGGCAGTCCGGCAACCAGCAACCAGCACGGCAGCCCGGCGGCCGGGTCGCGGTCGCGGCGCAGCCACGGCGGAGAGCGATGCCCAAACGCACGGACATCCACACGATCCTCGTCATCGGCTCCGGGCCGATCGTCATCGGGCAGGGGTGCGAGTTCGACTACTCGGGGGCGCAGGCGTGCAAGGCCCTGCGCGACGAGGGGTACCGGATCGTCCTCGTCAACTCGAACCCGGCGACGATCATGACCGACCCGGCCTTCAGCGACCGGACCTACGTCGAGCCGATCACGCCCGAGACCGTCCGCAAGATCATCGAGAAGGAGCGGTCGCGCGGGACGCCCATCGACGCGATCCTCCCCACGCTGGGCGGGCAGACCGCCCTCAACTGCGCCTGCGCTCTGTGGGACAGCGGTGTGCTGGGTGAGTTCGGGATCGAGATGATCGGGGCGAGCCGCGAGGTCATCCACCGCGCCGAGGACCGCGAGGCCTTCAAGCGCGTCTGCGACTCGGTCGGGCTGGCGACGCCGCCCTCGAAGGCGGTGAACACGCTGGACGAGGCCCTCGCCGCGCTGGACACGCTCGGCCTGCCCGCGATCGTCCGCCCGGCTTTCACCCTCGGCGGCTGGGGCGGCGGCATCGCCTACAACCGCGAGGAGTTCGAGACCCTCGTGCGCCGCGGCCTCTCGGCGAGCATGATCGGCCAGGTCCAGGTGGACCGCTCGCTGATCGGGTGGAAGGAGTACGAACTGGAAGTCGTGCGCGACCGGCGCGACAACTGCATCATCGTCTGCTCGATCGAGAACATCGACCCGATGGGCGTGCACACCGGCGACTCGATCACCGTCGCCCCCGCCCTGACGCTGACCGACAAGGAATACCAGGCGATGCGCGACGCCGCCATCGCCGTGATGCGGGCGGTCGGCGTCGAGACCGGCGGCTCCAACGTGCAGTTCGCGGTGAACCCGAGGCCCGACGACGGCCGCTTCCAGATGGTCGTCGTCGAGATGAACCCGCGGGTGAGCCGCTCGTCCGCCCTCGCCAGCAAGGCCACCGGCTTCCCTATCGCCAAGATCGCCGCCAAACTCGCCGTCGGCTACACGCTCGACGAACTCCGCAACGACGTGACGGGCACGACCAGCGCGTGCTTCGAGCCGGCCATCGACTACGTCGTCACCAAGATCCCCCGCTGGACTTTCGAGAAGTTCCCCGAGGCCGACGAGACCCTCACCACGCAGATGAAGTCCGTCGGCGAGGTCATGGCCATCGGCCGAACGTTCAAGGAGAGTTTCCAGAAGGCCATCCGCTCCCTCGACGTCAAGCGTTTCGGCTTCGGCCTCGACCGCAACGACAAGTGGCTCACCGCCATGCGCGCCGTCGAGGAGCAGCAACTCGTCCTCGACTTCTCCCCTGGCGCGAAGCCCGGCACAGGCTCCGCCAGCGCGACCGGCCTCCGCACCGCCGACGGCCAGCCCATCGAGTGGCCCATCCCCATCGACAAACTGGTCCGCAAACTCACCGTCCCCTGCCAGGGACGCCCGTACTTCATCCGCTACGCCCTCAAGATGGGCTGGAGCGTCGACCGGGTCGCGGAACTGACGAAGATCGACCCGTTCTTCATCGATCAGATGGCGCAACTCGTCGAGTTCGAGGACGAACTCTGCTCGTACGCGACCCTCGACGATGTGCCGAGGGACGTGCTGCTCGAGGCCAAGCGGCTCGGGTACTCGGACGCACAACTGGCGAACCTCTACCTGCGCCGCATCAGCAGCGAGACGATCCTGAAGGTCCGCGAACGGCGGCTCGCGCTCGGCGTCCGGCCCGCCTTCCGCCTCGTCGACACGTGCGCCGCGGAGTTCAAGGCCGTCACGCCGTACTACTACAGCACCTATGAGGAAGGGATCGAGGCGCCAAGGGATCAAGGGGTCGAGGCGTCGGGGCACGGGGCGTCGGACGATGAGGTCCGGGTTTCCTCGAAGCCCAAGGTCATCATCCTCGGCGGCGGGCCGAATCGCATCGGGCAGGGGATCGAGTTCGACTACTGCTGCGTCCACGCCGCCTTCGCCGCACGCGACCTCGGCTTCGAGTCCGTGATGATCAACTGCAACCCCGAAACCGTTTCCACCGATTACGACACGAGCGACCTGCTTTTCTTCGAACCCCTCACGCTTGAGGACGTGCTCAACGTCGTCGAGCGACTGAACTCGGACGGTCGTGTCCTCGGCGTCGTCGTCCAGTTCGGCGGGCAGACGCCCCTCAATCTCGCCCACGGCCTCGTCACCGCGGGCGTGCCCATCCTCGGGACGAGCCTCGATTCGATCGACCTCGCCGAGGACCGCGACAGGTTCGACAGCCTCCTCGAATCCCTCCGACTCCAACGCCCGGCCTCGGGCGTAGCACGCTCCCTCGAACAGGCCGTCGAGATCGCGGGGCGGATCGGCTACCCCGTCCTGGTGCGCCCCAGTTACGTCCTCGGCGGGCGCGGCATGGAAATCTGCTCCGACGAAACCGCCCTGCGCCACTACGTCACCAACGCACTCGACCTCAGCGGCCTCGACGATGCGCCGATCCTCATCGACAAGTTCCTCGACGGCGCGGTCGAGGTCGACGTCGACGTCGTCGCGGACTTCGACCAGAGCGACAGCCCGGCCACGGGGCGGCAGGCGCTCGTCTGCGGCGTGATGGAGCACATCGAGCACGCGGGCGTCCACTCCGGAGACTCCTCCTGCACCGTCCCGCCCTGGTCGCTCCCGCGCCGGCTCACCGAGCGCATCCGCCAGATCAGCCGCGACCTGGCCCGCGCCCTGCGCGTCTGCGGCCTGATGAACGTCCAGATGGCGGTGAAGGACGACGAGGTGTTCATCCTGGAAGTGAACCCGCGCGCAAGCCGCACCGTCCCCTACGTCGGCAAGGCGAAGCACGCGCCGTGGGCGTCGATCGCGGCCAAGGCCATGATGGGCGTGCCGCTGGCGGAGCAAGGGGCACGGGAACTGCCAGACACAGGGACGTTCGCGGTGAAGGCGCCGGTCTTCCCGTTCCAGAAGTTTCCGGGCGTCGACTTCGTGCTCGGGCCGGAGATGCGCTCGACGGGCGAGGTGATGGGGATCGACATCTCGATGCCCGTGGCGTACCTGAAGGCGCTGCAGGCCGCGGGCGTCAACCTGCCGCGCGAAGGGGGGGTGTTCATCTCGGTGCGGGAGGAGGACCGCGACCGCATTGTGGACGTTGCGAGATCGTTGCTGGCGATGGGATTCACAGTCTTCACCACGCCCGGGACCGGCGATGCGCTTCGCCGACACGGGATGAAACCGACCGTGCTGCAGAAGATCGCGGCAGGAGCAAGACCGAACGTGCTGGACCTGATGGCGGACGGTCAGATCCGTCTGGTGATCAACACGCCGACGCGGACGGGCTGGGGCACCGACGAGGGCAAGATCCGGGCCAACGCCGTGAGGCTGAGCCTGCCGATGATCACAACGGCGACCGCAGCCTCGGCTGCGGTCCGCGCGATCGAGGCCATGCGGGCGGCGGACTGGGACGTGGCGGCGCTGCAGGACTACGAGGCCGTCGCGAAGGCTCGAATCGCGGGCCTTCCTCCGACGGGTGCCGCAACCACGGCAGGCGTCGGCCGTTGATCGCGAATCAGAGCCGCCTTCCCCGTCACTTCATCTGGCCGGTATTGATCTCTTCGCCCCCGACGTCCACGCCGCGCAGCCCGCCTCGCGTCCATCGATAGTGACCCTCGACCCAGTCTCCGAGGGGGTCGTTGGTCTTGGCCGGCGGCTCGAACCCAAGAATCTTCGGGTTGTAGCGGTAGCGGGTCGGAAGAGGATACGACGGCGAGTTCGGCACGAATCCCCCATTCGTGTCTGCCGTTGTGTGCGTTCGAACCGAGGAATCGAAGAAGAGCAGGTTGGCTTTCGCGTCGGGGTAGGCGTGGAAGAGCTCGCGCCTCCCGTGGTGCCGATCGTGGAACTCCAGCACGTGGACCTTCTGCGAGGGGAACGCGACTTCGTGCAACGCGCGGCGGCCGAGTTCGGCGCTCCCGACGAAGAACAGGTTGTGGTCGAGCGAGTACTGCGTCACCGTCTCCTTGCCGCCTGCTGTCGAGTCCCACGACCATGCCGCGGGCACCCACTGGTAGGACGAGCTGTAGGGCCACATCTTGCGGAACGCCTCCGATCCCGGCGGAAACGCGGTCCAGTTGTACGGGTCATCCTGCCACCGGATCAGCGTCTTGTCCTCCGGGCACGCGGCGATGCGCTCGGGCATCTGCGACGACATGTAGTCCATGATGACGAGGTGCGTGAACCGGCGGTGCGGCAGCCGGTCCGTCAGGCGCGGGATATCTTCGCGACCGGCTCGCCGGCGAAGAATGTCGACGGCCTGATTCATCGCGGCCTGCACGTCCGTCGTGGCTGTCTGAAGGTCCGCCCACTCGCTCGGACAGTTCGTGCGCGTCCACGAGTACGTGCCGATCCGATTCTGGAAGTCCACGCTGTACGTCGCGCAGGCCACGCCGAACTGCTTCATGTTCGAGCCGCACAGCGCGCCGCGCGCCGCCTTCCGAGCCTGCCCGAGCGCGGGCAGCAGGATGCCGATCAGCAGCGCGATGATCGCGATCACCACGAGCAACTCGATCAGCGTAAAGGCCTTCCGCCTGTTCATGCCGACCCCCTTCTGTTGGGAACAACCCCATTGTGGCAGGTTTCCCGCCCCGCCGCAAGCTCCTGTGCCCCATTCGTCGGTCATTCACCCGACGCCGCGTCCAGAACCGCCCTGTAGACCCCCAGAACGGCCTCCCCAGCGAGACCCCGCAGCAGCAACACGACCGCCACCGCCCCCCCCGCGGGCGACGCCGGGTCCAGCATCCCCAGCGACCACAGGGCGACGCCGAACCCTACCATTGTGAGCGACGAACCAAGCCCCTGCGATTCGATGAACCGGCCAGTCCACCCCGCACCCACGCCCGTCGGCCCGAAGGTGAGCCACCCGAGGCCCGCCCCGATCGCCGCCAGGTCGTCGCTGACCAACAGCACCGCCAGCACGAACGCGATCGGCTGCCATCCGGCGGCCAACGCGCTCGGCTCGACCAGCGACGCCAGGTGCGCCGAACACGCGGCCGTCAGCAGCAACAACACTCCGCGCAACCGCGCCCGCCATCGGGCGCCCGGCGGCGCCAGACGCCGAGCGATTGTCCCGGCCGCGAACGCGCCCGAAGGCGCCAGCAGCAGGCCGAGGCGATCCGGCGGCGCGAGCGCCGCGACCACGCCGAACGAGAGCAGCAGCGCACACCCGAGGAACAGCCGCGCGTGGGGCGTCCGGCCGACGCGCCGAACCCGGCGCAAGGTCATTGGCGCGAACGCCGATCCCGACCCGAAGGCTGCCCCCAGCGCCAATGCGTGGGGCCGGTCGAGGTCGAACAGCCATCCCAGGACGATCGCGACGGGCAGCGCGACCACCGCCAGCGACAGGGCCGCCGCGCCGACGGCCGTGAGCAGGTCCGACACGCCTACGCTCTGCGCGCAGCGGCGCTCCCGACGCCCGCCCCACGCGCCGACGAAGAGCGCCACAGACAGCAACACGATGACCAGATGCGTCACCGGCTGGCCGGGCGCGAAGAGGCGAGCCGAGAGGTCCGGGGCGAGTCTCCCGGTGATGCCCGGCCCGACGAGGATGCCGGCGATCAGCCCCAGGCCGATCGATCGAGCCGCCCCGCCGCGCCGCGCTCCCAACAGCCGAAGAAGCAACGCGAATGCGGCCGGGACGCCGATAAGCAGGCCGAGGCGGAGCGTGAGGAAGAGCAGGGCATCACCGTCCTGCATAGCGTGGCACTGTAGCGGCTGGCGGGCCCGGCCCCGCGGAAAGGGCGGCATGTCCGCAGGCGAGTACCCGAGGTCGGGCGAGGCGGATGCCGGCGTGGTCGGTCTCGCGGTCATGGGGCGGAATCTGGCCCTGAACATGGCCGACCACGGGTTCCGGGTCGCGGTCCACAACCGATCGCCAGACCCTCTGCGGCAACTGTTGACGGATTCCCCCCCCGACTCCTTCGGCGGGGGGTGGCGAGGGCGCGGCCCGGGGCTCCTGATCCCCGCGTTCGAGATGGCCGAACTCGTCGCGTCGCTGCGCAGGCCGAGAGTGGTGTTGTTGATGGTCAAGGCCGGCGGCGCGACCGACGCCGTCATCGAAACGATCGCGCCCCTGCTCGACCGGGACGACGTCCTGATCGATGGCGGGAACGCCCACTGGAACGACACGGCGCGACGCGGGGACGCGCTTCGAGCACGCGGCATCCGCTTCGTCGGGTCCGGCGTGTCCGGCGGAGAAATCGGGGCGAGATATGGCCCGAGCCTGATGGCCGGCTGCGACGCGGACGCCTGGCGGACGATCGAACCGATCTGGACGGCGATCGCGGCCAAGGTCGACGCGCACACCGGCAGGCCGATCGAGGGCGGCTCTCCGGGCGTACCGGTGGACGCGCCCAACGCCGAAGCCTGCGCGGCGCGGGTCGGGCCGGGGGCATCGGGACACTTCGTCAAGATGGTCCACAACGGCATCGAGTACGCCGACATGCAGTTGATCGCGGAGGCCTACGACCTGCTGCGGCGTGTTGCGGGTCTCGAACCGGGCGAGATCGCCGCGGTGTTTCGCGACTGGAACCGCGGCGTTCTTGACTCCTACCTCGTTGAGATCACCGCCGAAGTGCTCGCCCACCGCGACCACGCCACCGGTCGCCCCTTCGTCGATGTCGTCCTCGACGCCGCCGGTCAGAAGGGGACCGGGCAGTGGACGAGCCAGGCCGCGCTGGACCTGGGCGTGCACGCCCCCACCATCGCCGAAGCCGTCTTCGCCCGCACGATCAGCGCGGACTCCGAGGTCCGCGCCGCGGCGCGCGAACGGCTGCAAGAGCCTGCCGCGACACCCCGGCCCGAGCGGAACCGCTTCATTCACGCGGTCGGCGACGCGCTCTACTGCTCGAAACTCTGCGCGTACGCGCAGGGGTTCGCGATCCTCGCGGCGGCCTCCCGACGGTGGGAGTGGGATCTGGACTTCACCTCCATCGCGCGCATCTGGCGGGGGGGGTGCATCATCCGTGCTCGCCTGCTGCACGAGTTGGCGGCCGCTATCGCCGAGGAACGCGGGCTGCCGAACCTGCTGCTGGCCCGCCCGTTCGTCGCGGCAACGGCCGAGCGGCAGGCCCCGTGGCGCGAGATCGTCGCGGCCGCAGCGAACTCGGGCGTGCCGACACCCGCCTTCTCGAGCGCGCTGGCGTGGTACGACGCCCTGCGTGCGGAACGACTGCCGGCCGCGCTCGTGCAGGCGCAGCGGGACTACTTCGGCGCGCACGGGTACGAACGGGTCGACCGCCCGCGCGGTGAGACGTACCACGTGGACTGGCCGCACCCCGACAGGCCGGAGGTGCGGACGTGAGCCGGCGCACCACCACGCCCACGCCCGTCTCGGCGCGCGAGGCGATCGCGGACCTCGCGCCCTCCCGACCTCTCCTCGTTGAGAGCCGCTCGCTCCTCCGGACGGCACGGCTCACGCTGCGCCCGCTTCGCGAGAGCGACCGCGACGAGTACCTGCGCGTCATCCGTGCGAGCCGCGAGCACCTCGACCGCTTCAGCCCGCTGCACCGGCCCGGCGAGTCGGACGACGACCTCTTCCTCCGCCAACTCGACCTGACCGAGACGGGCGACCGCAACGGCACAGGCTGGCGGCGCGTCGGCCTGCTCGACGACGGCCGCATCGCGGGCGCGTTCAACCTCAACGCCATCCGACGCGGGCTGTGCCTGGAGGCGGACGCCAACTGGTGGGTCGCGGCCGACTGCGTGAGTCGGGGGCTGGCGAGCGAGGGCGTGCGGGCGATGCTCGACTACGCCTTCATGGACTTGCCACGCGGGTTGGGGCTGCACCGCGTATTCGCGGGCATCCAGTCGGAGAACGAGGCGAGCCTGCGCATGGCTGCGCGACTGGGGTTCGTGCGCGTCGGCGGGGGCGTTTCCAGTTACCTCCACGCGGGCGGACGATGGGAACGCCACAGCGTCTTTGTCGCCGACGCCGTGGGACAGGTGCCCGAAGCGTCCGAGTGAAGGCCGACTTCGCGCTCGGTCGCGGGCGCGATCACGGCTCCTCCGGCTGGTCGGGCGGCGACTCGATCTCGTCCGGCGGCACGACGACCGGCAGTTTCTCGTCGTCCTCCCCCAGCAGACGGGCGTAGTTCAGCGGGGCGTGCTCGAGGCGAACGTCCATGCCCGGCAGCGGCTCGAGCGAGCCGTCCGGACGCACGCGGAGTTGCCCCGAGGCGAGCAGGTAGTTCAGGACAGCGATGCGGAGGTCGGTCAGCGCCTGGTCGCGGTCGTTCTGCGAGTTGAGCAGGTCGGTCAGGGCGTCGAGTTGCGTGCGTGTGTCCACGAGGTCGGCCCGGATGCGCTGCTCCTCCAGCCGGCGTTCGTTGATCTCGACCTGCCGCTCCGCGAGATCCAGCCGGAACCGGGCGAGATCGATCTCGCGGACACGACGCCGAACGTCCACGACGACGTCGTCGCTGAACCGCTCGTACGCCCGCTGCTGACGGTCGCGGTTCAGCAGGGACTGCCGCAACTGGAGGCGCTCGATCTGGCGGTCGAGCGGGAGCGAGAGCGTCATGCTCGCCTCGTAGCGAGCCTCGTCCGGGTCGAAGGCGACTCCGCCCTCGCGCGCGTCGGGGTCGGTGGGAATCCCGACCTGCGCGCCGACGCCCAGGTCCGGGAGGAGGTTGTTGCGGGCGACGTCCACGCTCCGTTGCGAGTCGAGCAGGCGGTCGCGGCGGTTCTGGAGGTCGAGGCGGTAGGCGAGCGCAGCCCGTGTCGCCTCGTCGAGATCGACAACCGGCGCGGTCAGCCCGAAACTGACGCCCGAGAGCCGCACGGAAGCCTCGACAGGAATGCCCAGACGCACCTTGTAGCGGTCGAGTTGGAGCGTGAACTGCTCTCGCAGGCTCGCCAGCGTCGAGACCGCCTGCAGCACGCGGTTCGTCGCGTTGTTCAGGTCGAACTGGCTGATGCGACCGGCCTCGAACTTCGCACGCTGCTGCTCCTCGAACAGACGCAGGCTCTGCAACTGCGAGACCTGGTTGCTGATCCGGGCCGCGGACTGGAGCAGTCGGAAGTAGTCGTCCGCGACGCTCACGAAGTAACTGCGGCGGAAGTGCTCGAAGTCACGCGCCGCGTACACGAGATCGCGCTCGGACTGGATCAGGCTCTCCTGAGCGACCGTCCCCGCGCCGCGCAGCAGCGGCATGTTCGCGTCGAATACCAGTTCCGACGACTGCCGGTACTGCCCCGATACGCTCGATCGCAGGTCCTCCGTCGCGCGCCAGACCCAGCGGGCCTCCGCCTGCCCGCCGTAGGGAAGCCGCTTGTTGGCGCGGAGCGTGTTCACGACACGCACGGCGTTGTCGAACCGCCCCTCGTCGCCCTCCCCCGACAGCACGACGCTCGAATCGTTGAACAGGCGCGGCCCCCAGCGGTGACGCTCGATCAGCAGCCGGATCGCCGCGATCAGGTAGTCCTCTTCGGCGTCGCGGTATTCGCGACCTTCGAGTTGGGCCACCTCGAACGCGCGGTCCAGCGTCAGCGGGATGTACTCGCCCCCCCCACCCCCCGCCGCCTGCTCGTGGAATCGGCGCAGGCGGTTGTTCACACGCCGGAGTTCCTCATCGGCGGACTCGGCCTGTTCACCGGGCACGTACGACAACTCGCCGGCGTCCGGGTTCGTCGTCGCGGGCGACTTGCTGGTCCGGTCGCGATCCGGCGTGGCGTCGGCCGGCGGGCGGATCCCGGGCGAGACGGCCGCCATCGCACGCGATCGCTCCTGGACGACCCGGGCGAGTTGGCGATCGATCTTCGCCATTCCCCCCCCACAACCGGCGGCGAGGAGGAGAGCGCACACGCAGCCCGACCCGACCCACGAACGGGTTCGGGGGCGCACGAACGGGCTATGGAAGGCGACCGGGCTACTCATCTCGGCCGCTCAGATCGGACGGGGGGGGCGAAGGTGTGAAAAAGAGCATCGTGATCTCCGTACAATAGCCGAACATTGTGGCCGATGCGACGGTGGGCACCTATTCTCATCCTCTCCCGCACGGACTCGTGGGGCGGCCGCGGCAGCCATCCGAAACCGGGGCCACAGCGTAGCCCCCGGCCGCCGCCCCTTCGACGGAGAGCCAATGCCATCGGTCACCTTTGACGGCAGGAGCCTCCTGCTCGACGGACGACGACTCTGGATCGTCGGTGGTTCCATCCACTACGCCCGCCTCCCAAGGGAAGTCGGGGCGGATCGCATCCGGGCAGCACGCCACGCCGGGCTGAACACGGTCGAGACGCCGGTCGTCTGGGCGCGGCACGAACCGCGCCCGGGGCAGTTCGACTTCACGGGCGAGAACGACCTGCGCTCCTTCGTGAAGATGGTCGGCGAGGCGGGCATGCACTGCATCCTGCGGCCGGGACCGTACGTCGGCTCCGGGTTCGACCTCGGCGGGCTCCCCCCGTGGCTCACGTCGCTGCCGGGGCTTCGGCTGCGGACGCAGAACGGGCCGTTCCTCGAAGCCTGCTCGCGGTACATCACCGCCCTTGCCAAGCAGGTCGCGGACCTGCAGGTCACCAGCAGCGGGCGCGGCGGCCCCTTGCTGATGATCCAGAACGAGCACGCGTGGACCTGCGGGCATGACGACCTCGCGCACGCCTACCTCGGCGAGTTGCTGAGGTATTACCGGGAGGCCGGCTTCAGCGTTCCAGTCATCAACGCCAACAACCTCTGGCAGTCCGTCGAGGGCGAGATCGAGTGCTGGTCGGGCAGCGAGGAGATGTTCGCGGCCGTTCGCCAACTCGGCGTGGTCCGGCCCCGCAACCCCCGCATCGTGATCGATCTGCGGATCGGGCAGGCGGCGTCGTGGGGCGTGCCCGCTCCCGACTCCCTTTCGACCGCGGCCCTCGTGCGCTCCGCCGCACAGGTGCTGGCCGCGGGCGGGCAGTTCGTCCTCAATCCCTTCGCGGGCGGGACGAACTTCGGATTCTCCGGCGGCAGGCTGCACACCGCGCACGATGCCTTCGTCACGGCTTCGCACCATCCGGGCGCCCCCCTCTCGGAGGGCGGCGAGTTGACCGACTCGGGGCGCGCTCTGCGACGCCTCTGCACCTTCGCTTCCCGTTTCGCGCGCATCTTCGCGAACCTCGACCCCGATCAGAGGCCGGTCCTCCTGGACCCGGCCGCCGTCCAGGGCCAGGGCCTCGGCATGAGCCTCGCGCACGTGCAGGGCGCGCAGGGCGGCGTCGCGTTCGTGTTCGACGACCCGCCGTCGCGTTCGCGCACGCCGCGGTACGCGCACCTCGTGCTGCCGGACGGCCTGCCGGTCGCCGTGCCGCTCTCGTCCCAGGGCGTCGCGTGGTGCCTGCTGGGGACGCGCATCGGCGGGCGATCGGAGATCGACTACTGCGCGTTGAACGCGCTCACCTCGTTCGGTCGTGCGATGGTCTGCTTCGGGCCGGAGGGGTCGCGCGGCGTGGTGTCGGTGAACGGCTCGCCGCTGGAGGTGGAGATCCCGCGCGGCAAGTCCGCCGAGCCGCTCGTTGTCGAGCACGAGGGCGTCGTGCTGATCGTGCTCAGCGAGGAGCAGGCGGATCGAACGCTCGTGCTCGACGACGCGATCATCCACGGCGCGTGCGGCACGGACGCCGCGGGCGAGCCGGTGCCCGCGGCCGGCGCTCGGCACCTGACGCGCATCGACGGTGAGGGCCGGACCGAGCGGATCAAGATCGGGCCTGCGCCGGGCGGGTCGCGCAACTCGGCTCCCTCGTTCGGCGCGTGGGAGGCCGCGCCGGCGGACGACTTCGCCGCCGGCACGAGCCAGCGGTACGCCGTCATCGCCGGCCCGGACGACCTGACGAGGCTCGGCGCGCCGCACGGCTACGGGTGGTACCGGCTCACCTTCCGCTCATCCAAGGCCAAGCGGGTGAAGGTCGCCTTCCCGCACGCCGCGGACCGCCTGCACCTCTTCCTCGACGGCGAGTCTCAGGGGATCATCGGGGTCGGGCCGGGCGCGGACCTCGACCCCGTCCTCCAACTGCGCAAGGCCGAGCACACCCTCGTCGCGCTCGCGGACAACCTCGGCCGGCTCACGGGCGGGTCGCACCTCGGCGAGCCGAAGGGCCTGTACGGGCACGTCTGGGAGACGACCAACTTCCGCTCGGGGCGCATGAAACTGAGCGAGGAGTCGCCCGTCGAGTTGATGGCCTTCCGGACGCCGCTGTGGGAGACTCGCAAGGGCGACGTGACCCACCCCACGCGCGCCACCTGGACCTTCGCCCACCGCCGCAAGACGCCCATCATCGTCACCGTCGGCTCCTTCGTGGGGCGCGGGCTTGTGATGCTCAACGGCAGTCCCGTCCACTACCTCGACCGGCCCGGCCCCGACCGCATCGTCCTCACCTCCGACATGCTCAGCCGCGGGAACAACACGCTCCAGATCTCGCTCGCCGCCGACTCCGTCGGCCCAGAGGGGGCGGAGGCGCTGCTGAACGCGCTCGCCCCGTCGGTGCAGATCGTCGAGGGTTCGAGGTGCATCTCGGAGAAGGCCGAGTGGGCCTTCGCCGCCTGGGAGCCGCCGCCGTCGCACGCGTTCTCCGACCAGCACAAGGCCGGCGGGCGGCGCGGGCCCGTCTGGTGGCGTGCCTCCTTCAAGGCCGCCGACGACAGGCCGCTGATGCTCGACCTGACCGGCATGACCAAAGGACAGATCTTCCTCAACGGTCGCAACGTCTCACGGTACTGGGTCGCGACGGCCACGGGCAAGGGCGTCCCGCCGCAGACGCGGTACCTGCTGCCCGGGCCGTGGCTCAAGCCCGGCGCGGAAAACGTGCTGCTCCTCTTCGACGAGCACGGCGGCAACCCGGCGCGCACGAGCCTGCACCACGCCGGGTAGGCTTGTGGGGAGGACGCCCATGCCGATCGACCCGACGCGCTGGCAACAGGCCGCCTCGTTCGCGGCGCGTGCGCACCGACACGACCTGCGCAAGGACAAGCGCACGCCCTACTTCGCGCACCCCGCTCGGGTCGCGCTCACCGTCGCCGTCGTCTTCGGGTGCGATGACGGCGTCGCGCTGTGCGCCGCCCTCCTGCACGACACGATCGAGGACACGGGCACCGACTACGACGACCTGCTCGAGGCCTTCGGCCCGGAGGTCGCCGACGCGGTCGCCGCCCTCACCAAGAACATGATCCTGCGCGAGGACCTGCGCGAGCCGGAATACGACGCAAGGCTGGCGGCCGGGCCGTGGCAGGCGCGGCTGGTGAAACTCGCCGACCAGTACGACAATCTGTGCGAACTCGACAACCGCCCGGACGCCCCGCCCGGGAGCGCGAAGCGAGCGCAGGCCGTCGAGCGAGGCCGCCGGGCGATCGCCCTGGCGCTGGCCGACGCACACCGCGAGTGCGTCGCGCGTGGGATCGAGACGGTAACGACACTGCTGGCGGATGTGCGTGCGTAGCACGTGCCGCCGACTTCGACTGCTCTGAGTCGAAGTCGGTGCTTCACGCGCCGCCGTTCGCGACCGCGGCACCGAGTTCGCAAAGCCGAACTCGGTGGCATGAAACCTCATCGGCCGGTGTATTCTGTGACATGGCCGGTCCGAAACCGACCCGCAAGCGAATGCGTCGTGTCGAGACGCCCGGTGGCGTTCGGTTCATCACATTCTCATGCTACCGACGGCTCCCGCTCCTCAGCAATCCGATGATTTGCAGGCTCTTTCTCGACTCGCTCGCGGCTGCCCGTCATCGGTTCGGCTTCGAACTCTTCGCGTGGGTCATTATGCCGGAGCACGTGCATCTACTCCTCCGTCCGAGGGCGGGAGCGCCACTCGACCGATCGCTGCTGGCGATCAAGTTGTCGGTTGCGAAGCGGGTTCTCGGCCGGTGGGTTGAACTCGAGGCCCCGATTCTCAGCAGCATCACGACGCAGGATGGGCATCGACGGTACTGGCAGGCGGGAGGCGGATTCGATCGAAACGTACGCAACGAGTCCGAGTTCTGCCGCGAAGTGCGCTACATCCATCGCAACCCGGTCGCGCGCGGACTCGTGGAGAGTCCAGAACATTGGCCGTGGTCCAGCGTGCGCTGGTGGATGGGCGACCGCGAGGGAGAACTCCCCTGCGATCCGCCGCCGGGCGATCCACGGAGTTGGGTCGCGTGGAAAGGGTTCATGTAGTCGTACATGGAGTCGTGCCACCGACTTCGACTGCTCTGAGTCGAAGTCGGTGCTTCATGCGCCGCCGTTCGCGACCGCGGCACCGAGTTCGCAAAGCCGAACTCGGTGGCACGGAAATCGGTACCAACCCGCTACGAAACTCAGTGCCACCCCGCCTGTCCGAACAGATCTGCTGGAGCGGCGATCAGCGAGCAGAGAAACACGAAGAGGAGACGGCAAAGCGTGGTTCCCATCTGAACATCCTCCATCCGGCAGGAAGCGTCGATCCGAAGCGTGGCAGGCGTGGAAAACAAAGCACAGATGCGATGCCATGTGGCGAGAGAGCGAAGCCGAAGCACACATATTGCGCCCATTGATGCAGTTCCGTGTTGCGTACGCGTTTGGTCGCAGACAAGAGGGGTGTCCCGTTGCAGTAGGTTCGGACTCTCTGTTACTATCCTCCTGACCGCGTTCTTCCGCTCCCGGGTGGCTCCGCGGGCAAATCGGTGTCCGTGGAGGAGGGCGGAGGAGGGGTTCGTGAGCCTTCACGCTGTATGCGCTCGAGTTCGGCACTCTCCGGCTCGGCACCTCCGCCGAACATCGCACGGGCGATCAGGATGACGGCGAGGAGGCCGACGACGCCAGCCGCGATGCCGAGGATCAGTTTCTTGCGTTTCTCGTCCATGTGGAGTCCCAATTCGAGCAGAACCGGGCGGGTTGGTGTGCCGACGCGCCCGCGCCATTCGAGAGCGTGCGGACTGTGGCTCAGCGAATGATGTCGCGGCCCTGCACACCGTTCTTCGTGGCCCAGAAGAACGCGGGGTAAACGCCTGGATTGGGATTGGAGCCGGCCTGCCCGTTCTCAAGACCGTCAAGGGCCATGTCGTAGGCGTTCAGCACCTGATAGGCTGGATTCCAGAGGTCGGTCGGCGTAAGCGCATCCTTCGTGCCGGGCTGGTTGTTGTCGCGGATCGCCGCATAGACATTGTCAAGTTTGTAGCGGATGACACTGCCGTCGACCAGCCCGATCGTGGGTTGAGCCGCGGGGTTGTTCCAGTTCGGGAAATGCTGGCGTGTTCCGACTGGCGTACCGGTGGACGCGTCCGGGCTGGTGTAGGCGATCTGATTGCGACGCTTCTGGCTGGTGTCGAACCGCTCCCACATCATGACTTTCG
>Ga0232062_1038158_pt1 | contig 19995 bp, 22 predicted proteins | sample LAC_MetaT_6_FD_165031 | JGI IMG/M metagenome (GOLD analysis project Ga0232062, IMG submission 165031) | Metatranscriptome of anaerobic ammonium oxidizing microbial communities from anammox membrane bioreactor (MBR) in UC Berkley... | ecosystem: Engineered > Bioreactor > Anaerobic > Unclassified ...
AACAGGATTTGTATTTAGGATAATTTTAAATTACTTTTTTAAGTGTAATAAAGAGAAGGTTTTCCCGCAGTAAATTTACTTATTAAAATAATAATTTATATTATTGCAGGAAATAATAAGTTAGCGGTCAGGCTATGACATAAACTTTTCATTAACTAATTTAAAGAAAGACAATTTAAAATGAACAAATTAAAAATTACATTTCTAATAGTTAGCTTATTTGCTGTTTGCAAAGTGGCAAATGCGCAAATTGACGACATAAATGATGCTGATAATAAAGCGTACAGCAATTTTGACTTTATAGCAGGTACAAAGACCATTTTTTATGACGATTTTTCTTCTAATTTGAATAAGTGGAAGATTATAGAATTCGACCAATCTGATGAAGTGGAAGCACCTGGAATAAAAAATATCCATAACGATAATAGCAAATGGTTGAAAACACCTAGAAGAGGAATTTTTTACCCAACAAGTTTAAAGGTACTGCCGGAAAAGTTTACTATTGAATTTGATATGTGGGCTGACGCAGATAAAATGAGCGAAATGGAAAGCGGTTTAATCATTTCTATCGTAGGAAACAAAGTAATAAAAGATGAATATAGCACCGCTTTTGATGATAATCCACAAATTCAAATAGACATCCATCCATCCTTAGAACTTCTGTACTGTCAGGCAACAAAAGAAAACGTTGATGGAGAGCGAGTATTAGATCGGAAAGACATCAAAAATGGATGGAAGAAGGGAAAAATACACAGAGTATCAATTTCAAGATTGGGTACTCATATTAAAGTTTATATTGGTGAGAAGAAATTTATTGATTTGCCCAATGGTTTACCACAAAAAACAAATTATACCTTAATGTTAGCTACCAATATGTGGGGAGATGGATTGTATTTTACAAATTTTAAAGTCGCAGAGCTTGAGTCTAATGAAGTTAAGATTGACAATGAGAGTAAATTTGTAACTAATGCTATCTATTTTAATGTCAATTCTGCGGTTATTAAGCCAGAGTCTTGGCCTGCATTAAATCAAGCCGCAAATGCCATAAAATCAACACAAGGTACAGTGAAAATTATCGGACATACTGATAGTGACGGAAGCGATGATGACAACCTTATTCTGTCTAAAAAGCGTGCTGAAGCTGTAAAGTCATTTTTAGTAAAAAACTTTGACATAGATCCTTCTAGATTGATAACAGATGGAGAAGGAGAATCCAGACCTATCGACAATAATAATACTGCTGAAGGAAAAGCAAACAATAGGAGAGTTGAATTTGTTAAACAATAATGGGGAATATAAACCCGAACCACTAACAAGATATTGCTAAAAGCGGGGCTGAGCAGCTTCAGTTGGGCATTTGTACAAGGTTCATCAGCCGCGGCGGATCTTCGATTGAACTTTTGTGCTAAAACTCCCCGCCTTCGGCAATACCCAAACCGTTAGCAACTATTTAATGCAAATGAAAACAATACTTTTAACTTTAATGGTATTTATTTTCTCGTCTTGTCAAATAACAGATTTGGATAAAAGAATTGAGAAAATTGCCATAGATAATAATTTTTCAGGGACTGTTCTAATAGCCATTAAAGACAGCATAATGATGAATAATGCTTATGGATATTCCGATAAAAAAAAGAAAATTAAAAACACTCCCATTACAGTATTTCCAATAGCATCCATTACAAAACTTTTTATTAAACAATCCATATTACATCTGGTTGAAAGTCAAAAATTATCACTAAATGATACCATATCCCGATATTGTGACTTTTTTAGTTTTTCGAGTAGAATAACAATATCTGATTTACTGTATCACAAGTCAGGTATTCCTGACATACATAACCGTATTTCACGTTTTAATAATCCAAGCGAATTACAGGATTCAATTTCATTAACCGATTTGTTTAAACAAATTAATTTATTTCAGCAATTAGAGTTTGAACCAGGCAGTCAAATATTATATTCAAATTCTAACTACTTAATTCTTGCTTACATAATTGAAAGATTGACGAATAAACCTTTGGATGTTTACTTAAATGAAACAATTTTCCAACCCTATCAAATGTTAAACACAGGTTTATTTAAAGATTATTCTCCAGAAAAAGGTCATACTGCTGGATTCTATTCTCGCAATAATATTGTTTATTATATTCCAAATTTCAATTTTAGAAATTTCTGGGGATCAGGAAATGCTTTCTCAACAACACTGGATTTATTTAAATATTACCAACACACACAAAAGCTATTGAAATCCGAATTCGCGCCCCAATTAGTGCAACATTCAGGCTACTATTTAGGATTTTGCTCCTATTACAAAGTTGTACCAGAAATCGGATTAGCAATAATTGTTCTTTCAAATAGCGGTGATTTTAATGTGGACTTGATTGTAGATGAGGTTATTAAATATGTAAAAGAAAAACATTTAAAGAAAACATACAAACATTCAGAAAGAATTAAATCATATGTTGGTAATTATTTCACTACCCAAAATGGAAATGAAATGGCTATTGAGGTCTCACACGAAGACAATGAATTAAAAATTAACAACACAAGGCTAATTCAAATTGATTCCAACAAGTTTCTAATGGACAATGCTAGTTTGACATCAATATCATTTCATCTAAATAATGGCATACCTGAACTGATTATGAATGATAATGGAGAAATATTATTTTTTTACAGGAGATGAATAAACATTAGCTAACATCGGTTTGGCAATATGGCGGGTGAAGTGCTTCGATGAAACTTTTGTAGGTAAACGACCGATAGTGCATCTATTGAACATTAGTGCTAAAAATCCCCCACTGCGGCAATACCCAAACCGTTAGTAGCCTGCTTACAGATACTTTTCTAGCCAAACATTCTATTGAACGATTATTAACCCAGAGACTCTCTGCTGTAATTTGCTGGAGAGATTTTCAGTTGAAGGTTGATTAACCGGCAGCTTATATAAACCAACAAACAGGATTTGTATTTTGGATAATTTTAAATTACTTTTTTAAGTGTAATAAAGAGAAGGTTTTCCCGCAGTAAATTTACTTATTAAAATAATAATTTATATTATTGCAGGAAATAATAAGTTAGCAGCAACCTTAACAGACACAGAAACACGATATGGAATTATTGAATTTAGAAGAATTTGAAAAATATGTAAGGACAAATTTTGACCTAATAATAGAAGCAGAAACTTCTGAATTAAGCACAGAATTTGACTCACATTGTGACAGTTGTCAACGTGACGTTTTTATGAAAATCCATTCAAGAACGTATCAACAATCATATTACAGAGACAACGGACTACCCGACTTTCTGACTTATTATATGGAATGTCCCGGTTGCAAGAGAAAATCGTTTATCAAGACAGTAAGGCTTGGAATTGAAAAACCAACAGGAAAAAAAGATGAAGATGGAGATGATGAAACAATTTATCTCTATCAACACTTTAGACTTTTTAGACTTCCTGAGCGAGAAGAAAGTTACGTAAACAAAGACATTCCAGACGAATATGAAACTTTAAAAAATACTGTAAGTGAAGCTAATTTCTGTTTGACACATTCTAAAAATTTATCAGCCGCAATTTTGTTTAGGCGTGCCATACAGATTATAATTAAGGACATTCTTGGCGGGACAGGCAAAAACCTTTTTCTTCAACTTGAATGGCTCAAGAACAACAAGAACAAGTTAGGGATTGACCTAACAGAAATATTTCACGACAATTCAAAAATTATTAAAGACATAGGTAATCAAGGTGCTCACCCTGATGATGACATTTCATTACATAATTTTTCTAAGCAAGACGCAGAAGGACTACACGACTTATTCCTTTCAATCATACACGAAATATTTGTTAAGCCGACAAAGTTGAAAGCCATTCAGGACGAACTGAAACAAAATAGAAAATTAAAGTGACTAAACTGATTAACAAGAGAAAGGCAGCTGCTAACACGGGTTTTGCGTCAGGCGGGGTGACGTGCAAACTTGGAGCTTTATGCATCAAATGAACTTTAGTAATAAATTGAAACTTTGTGCTTCGAAACCCGCCCGAACGCAAAGCCCGAGAACGTTATCGGTAATGGTAGGGCGACCGTGCTAATATCAAACTTTCGGGCTGACAAACAAGCGACAGATAATTTTTCGGCAAAGCCGTTTGGCTATTCTTCGCAAAATTAAAAGAGGTGTTTGCCACCGCACAAGCCGACACAAAACACCACATTTAATTTTGCCCGACCGCACCCAAGCCCACCCACCACCCAAAGTCGACAAAAAAGAGGAAAACAATGTTGAAAACTTGTAGGACAAAACTTGTCCTTTACAAAAAACATTTCTATCTTTGGGACAAACATTGTCCCTGACAGATGAATAAAAAAGTGGCAACATTTGGCGAACAAATCCGCTTACTTCGGGAAGAAGCTAAACTTTCATTGCGTGAAGTAGCGGAACAAATCGGTATTGATACTTCGTTGCTTGGAAAGATTGAACGAAATGACAGACAGCCAACCAAAGAACAAATTAAGTTTATTGCAAAATTTTTCAACCTTAACGAAAAAGACTTAATCAAAGAATTTATCAGCGACCAAATTGCATACAAAATTTTGGAAGAAGAAGCCGACTTGGACACCTTAAAAGTTGCTGAAAAGAAAATACAATATCTAAAATCGAAGAAATGAGTTATTACGATAGAATAAGAGAATTGACAAAAAATGTTCCTGCAAGTCTTGTGGACTTTTCGTTGCCACGTGATTTGGCAAGAACACCGACACAGGCATCGTCAAATTTCATCACCAATAAAGAGCAAGGCGATTGGGCTGAAAATCTTGTTACCAGAGCAATTAACGAAACATCTAAAAATTTTATTGCCGTAAAATACGGCAAGTCTGACGACCTGATTGCAGGAGATGAGGGCTTTGATAACTTCTATCAAGAATTTCAAAACGAGTTAGACACAATCGGCAAAAGACCCGATTTGTTGATTTTCAAAAAAACTGATTTTGATGAAAATTTAGGTTACGACATTAGCCAAATTCCACACAACAAACTTACTGACTACGTTAAAAAAGCCGTTGCAGGAATTGAAGTTCGTTCAAGTGCATTTTTGATTGACAAGTATGAAGCGGCAATGCAAATTCGCACAGAAAAGTTTTCGCAACTTGCTTTGCAAACACGAGATAAAATTCTTGCCAACTATTCCGATTTGTTGGAACACACAACAAGAAAAAAATACATTCCTGTTTTACAATCAATCACAGCCGAAACATTAAGCGTTACCGATTTTAAAGTTCCGGGTTGGAGTTCATCTGAAAGATTGGTTGAGTTAAACGACCTTTTCAAAGAACTAAAAAAATCAATCAAAGAAATTCAGAAACGTGATTTTCTTTCAATCACACCAAAAGTTGAGGACATTAAAGTAGTTTACAAATGGATTGAAACTTTCAATGTTCCGCATTTTTATTTTCAAGTTTTCTTTGACAAGGTTTATGGAATTTCGTTTGAACAAATTCTGCAAATCATTTCCGACCCCGACAAAGAAGGTGTAATCTTTTCGGTAGAAACTGACACCAAAAATCAGAACAAAACAACAATCAAAATCAATTCTAAAAGCGGTGTTCAGATTGCTTATAAAGTTGATGAACCCGAACACAAAAGCGTTCGCAAAGAAATGAGCAGAGGACGACTTTTGTTTTATGTAACGTTTGAAGGCGGAACAGCTTATTTGGACGTAAATAATTTGCGTGAAATTTTAGGAATAAAACAAAACGATTTCTAATGCTTACAACCAAAATTGAAATAATCGGCAACGAGCCTGAAAGGGAATATGCTCAAACAATTTCGTTAGAGCATCGTAAAAAATTTGCTCAATTTTTTACGCCTTTTGTTGTTGCCGAATTTATGTCAAAATGGATTTTGGGAAACAAGCAACTGCAAACAGTTTTAGACCCTGCGTTTGGTTTGGGAATTTTTGCAAGAGCAATCCGAAAAGCTGACAAAAATTGTGTTATCAAGGGGTTTGATATTGACGAAAACATTTTACAACAGGCAACAGAAATTTTTGAAGATGAAACTAATACTTCCATTTTCTTAAAAGATTATATGTTCAACGATTGGGGAAATCGTTATGACGGTATTATTTGCAATCCGCCTTACTTCAAATTTCACGACTACGACAACAAAACCGTTCTGAAAGAAATTGAAGAAAATTTGGGACTGAAGTTAAACGGCTTTACCAATCTTTACACGTTGTTTTTATTGAAATCGGCTTATCAGTTGAACAAAAATGGGCGTTCGGCTTATATCATTCCTTCGGAATTTTTAAATTCTGATTACGGAAAATTGGTAAAATCGTATTTGATAAAAAATAAGTTGTTGCGTTACATCATTGTTTTTGATTTTGAAGAAAATGTTTTTGATGATGCTTTAACAACCGCTTCTATCCTATTATTTGCAAATGACAACGAAAAATCGGAAGTTGAATTTATCAATATAAAATCGCTTGACGAATTGCAATCTTTGCAAACAAAAATTCAAACTTATCCGAAAAGCAAATCCGAAAAATCGTTTTCGTTTTCAGAACTCAATCCAGAAATAAAATGGCGTGCGTATTATCAAAAACAAAACGCAACACGCTTTAAAAGTCTTGTTCCATTTTCTACTTACGGAAAAGTTGTGCGAGGCATTGCCACAGGTGCGAATGAATATTTTACGTTCAATCAAACCAAAGCCAAGCAATATGATATTAACGAAAAATATTTGTTGCCTTGCATTACCAAATCGGTTGATATAAACGGTTCGTTTTTCACCAAAGAAAATTTTGAAAAACTAAAACAGCAAGACAAAAATATTTTCTTGTTCAACGCAACGGAACAAAACGAAGCGTTATCAAAATACATTTTAAAAGGCGAAGCGGAAGAAATTAATAAAAAGTTTTTGACTGCAAGCCGAAATCCTTGGTATGCGTTGGAAAAAAGAAAACCTTCGCCAATTTGGGTTTCCGTTTTCAATCGTAACGGTTTGCGTTTTATTCGCAACGAAGCCAACATCAGTAACCTTACAACTTTTCATTGCATTTACTTAAATCTGTTTTCAGAACAGAAAGTTGATTTACTATTTGCCTATTTGCTCACAGACATTTCAAAAAATATTTTCAACGACAACCGCAGAGAATACGGAAACGGCTTACATAAATTTGAACCGAACGACATCAACAAAGCCTTAATGGTTGACCTTGATAAAATCAGCAAAACAGACGAAAAACAAATTTTGACTTTGTTTTGTGAATATAGAAAATCAGAATTATCGGGAAATCCAAATGCAGGTTTGTTGGAGGCAATAAACGGAATTTTTGTAGAATTATTTTCAAACTAAAATTAAAAGCAATGGAAAGATACTCAAACAGACGAGGTAATTCGCCAATTACTCATTTTCAAATAGAAGATGAAAGAATTATTGTTTGGTTCAAAGGTGGTAAATCTTACTCATATAGCTATCGTAAAGCAGGAAGAGCTCACGTAGAACAAATGAAAATTTTAGCAAAAAGCGGTAGTGGATTGAGTGCTTACATTACGCAAAACGTAAGATTTAATTATGATTAAAGAAGTAGAAAATAAAACTGTTACTATCTATTTTGATAGTCCAATGTCATTTGAAGCAAAGAACATAAAACCTTTGAATGGCATTACAGGTTTGTATTTCATTTTCAGTTCTACAATTCAGGTGCAATATCCTTTTGATAAATCAAAGTTGCTGTATATTGGAATGAGTGAAAAGAGAACAAATAGTATCGGAAGCCGACTAATTGGACACTTTGAAGGCAAATCAAAAAATGTTGGTTTAGTTAATTACAGAAAAGTTGAACCGCTTTGGTTTACTTATATCAACATTGAAATGTTGCGGAATATTTGGGATTTCAGAGTAGAGGATTTAGAAAGTTATTTCATTTTGAATTTTGTCGAGCATTATGGCGTATATCCGATTTGCAATAACAAAACAGGATTTGAGATTTTGAATAATACGCTTAAAACAGATTTTAAAATTGATTGGAGTTACTTTAAATAAAAATACAATGGCAGAAAATAAAGTAAAATCGGGTAAAGAAATTTTAGATGATTTTTTCAAAGAAATATCATCTATTGAAAACGTTGATGAAACAATTGCCGATAGTTTGGCTGAATTATACACCAACGGAAAATTAACCGACAAGAATGTGGTTAATGAATTGCAAAAAATAAGAACTGAGAATGGCAACGAAAATTAAAAGCATATCAATCGCAGGAATCAGAGGAATAAAAGATTCCGTTTCATTACCGCTTAATGAAAAATCTGTTTTGCTCTATGGCGACAACGGAACAGGAAAAAGCAGCATTTCTGATGCTATTGAGTGGTTTTATACAGACAAAGTTTCTCATTTGTCGGGTAGTGAAATTGATTTGAAAGATGCTTTGCGAAATTCGTATCAAAAGGATAGCGACACCGCTTCTATTGCTATTTCTTACAATAGAAATGTAATTGATACTACAAAGAATTTGTTCAGCAAAAGAGGAAAGTTGACATCTGAATTATCTAATTCGTCCGATGATTTTCAAAAGTATTATTCCGCTTCTCAAAGTGAAAATTTATTGCTTAGATACCAATTTTTGCGTGATTTCATTGACCAGACCAAAGGCGACAAACTCAAATACTTGTCGGACATTATCGGCTTTTCAGAAGTAACCAAAACGAAAGATGTTTTAAGAAAAGCGTTTAACTCAATCAAATCAGAGATAAAAACGCAAAACTTTGAAGCACAAATCAACAACGAAAAACAAACACTAATTGCTAAAATTGGTGCAGCAGTCAGCCAAGAAAATAATTTGTTTGAAAAGATAAATGAAATTATTGAGCCCTTAAAAACAGGAATTACTGTAAGCTCTATTGAAAATATTGACAAGGTTTTAAATCACATCAAAAAACCTGCAAACACAAAACAGATAACAGAACTTCAATTTTTAGAAAACACCAACAAAGCACTTTCAACACTTAAAAGTGAAATTTCATTTATTGACGGAGAATATCAAAAATATTTTTCAGAGTTCAATAAGATTGCCGAAGATGTTCAAAGCATAATGCAAACTTTTTTGGCTGAATTATTGAAATCGGGCGAAACTGTCATTTCAAAGAAATATCACAAAGAAGATAATTGCCCTTTATGCTTACAAGAAAAAAATCTTGAAGAATTAAAAACAGATATTCAACGAAGATTAAAAGAAATTGAGGAATCATCTAAAAAGAAAGTCGCATTTGAAACCGCTAAAAAATCTGTTTCCGACATTATCGCAGAACGTTTAAAACGACTTGAACTCACATCGAGCAACACTTTATTGAACGAACAAGAAAATGAAAACATTAAAAAGGCAATAAGTAATTTAAGCACCAAGCTAACTGAATATCAGAAAACAGCTAATGAAAAAGTTACTTCGGGAAATAAACTTCCTTCAAACAGCACTTTGCTTTTAACGGGAGATGATTTCAAAATTCAAGAGCAGATTACTGCAAGATTTGAAGCATTACAAACCGCAATAAAAAATGACAAATCAACCGAACTTTATGCAAACATTTCGGCTGCAAAAGATGCTTTTTTGAAAATTAAACGATTTGAAAAAGACAAAAGCAAATTAGAGCATCAGAAAAATTCTTTGGAACTTATTTGCAACGAGTTTGTAAAACGTCAAAAAGAAGGATTGGAAAGTTTCATAAACACATTTTCTTCATACATTAATGACTTTTATCAATATATGAACCCGGATGAACAATTTCACGAAATCAGGATTGTAACTATTGGCGAAGAAGATGAACTAAACGGAATTACGATTGAATACAAATACAACGATGTGTGGGTTTCGCCACCACAAAAATATTTTAGTGAATCACACTTAAATTGTTTCGGAATTTCATTTTTCTTGGCTTCTGTAATTGCTTTTAATAAGGAAAACAAGTTCATCGTGTTAGATGATGTTATATCAAGTTTTGACACTACACACAGAAAACGCTTTGCTGATTTGTTGTTTGAAAAATTTGCAGATTATCAGTTCATTCTTCTGACACACGAAGCAGAATGGTTTAGTTATGTTCAACAATTAGCAAAAAGAAAAGGTTGGACAATCGGAGAAATTAAATGGACAGAAGCGAAAGGAACACATCTTGAAGAAAAACCAAACGACCTAAAAGAATTTATTGAGCGAGAACTTACAAATAGTTCGGTTGAAACACTTGGCAACCCAATACGAAAATATTTAGAAGCTAAACTGAAAGAAATTTGTTTGAATTTAGATGTAAAAGTTAGTTATAAAACAAATTATGACAACGAAAAAAGAATGCCTGACGAATTATTGAATGAATTAAAGGCAAAAATCAATAAAAATGGCGGACAAGACATAAAAGCGAAAGTTCCCGTTATTGAACGTGTTGCAAGTTCTTCTTTACTTGGCAATTTACTTTCTCACGATAATCCGTTTAACCCTAAAATTGGCGACTTAAAAGCATTTTGGGCAGACATAAAAGAACTTGAAACTATATTTTATTGTCAGGAAACAACTTGCACCCGACCAAAAGTTTCAATAAAAAACTATGACAATGTTGCAAAGAAAATAAGATGTGGTTGCGATACGACAAAATACGATTGGAAAGAATAAGCCCACACATTTGGTAGCACATTTGCATTTTTGCCAACACACAAACCAGACGGAAAAATGCAAAAGAGCAACCAAGCCAACGCACCAACAAGACACAAAAACGACACGACTGAAAGAACCACTACCGATAACAGCGGTTTGGCGTTATGGCGGGTGCAGTGCTTCGTATGACAACTTTGTGGTAGGTTCAAGTGCAGTACTTCGATTGAACTTTTGTGGTAAAATGTGCCGCCTTCGCCAAGCGAGGAAACGTTAACGGTCATTGTAAAAAGTATCGCCAATCAACTAATTGGCATCCGACAATAAAAAGCAAAAATATTTTGAATATTTACAACTTAAATGAAAAGTAATAAAGAAATAGTAGCGGAATTTATCAACGCTACAAATCAAAAAGATTGGGACAGAGTTTTGACCTTAGTTCACAATGACTTCATAAGATATAGCTCATCAGAACCAAAGGAAATAAAAACAAATGTTGGATTGGTTAAATTTCATCAGACAGAATTAGATACGTTTCCCGACTTACAAGAGACGATAATTTTCGCAATAGAAGAAGGTGACTTAGTTGCCGCGAGAATAAATTTTTCCGGGACACAGTTAGGGAAGCTTATAAACTTTGCCCCGACAGGTAAAAGATTAACAGCAGATTTCAATTGCTTCTTTCGTGTGACAGAAGGAAAAATTAAAGAAAGTTGGGTTGAATATGATAACTTAAACGGACTTATTCAACTTGGACATTACAAATTAGATGATGATAATGTGTAACAAAAATAACAGCGAACCGCTGAGACGGGGCAGGCTGTGCAAACTAGAATATTTGCGCTTCTAATGAACATTATTAATAAAACGAAGCTTTGTGTTCCGAAATCACCAACACGCAAAACGTTGGCTGAAAGCTTAAATAACAGATTGCTTCACAAAAATCATATTAACTACATAACAAATTTTTAATTTGACATAAAAGGCAGAAGCTTATGAAATCAGTAGTTCACAAATATCCAATTATTTCATTTTTCACATTATCTGTTCTGATATCTTGGGCTGGTTGGGTTCCTTACGCTGCTTCAAAAGTAGGATTGTTGAATCTAAATATTCCTTCGGAAATTATTTGGCTTGCAGAATTTGGACCATCACTTTCTGCAATAATTATTACTGCATTAATTTATGGAAAGACCGGCACTACTAGTTTATTAAAGCGTCTTCTGATGTGGAAGACAAGTATTAAATGGTATTTCTTTGCCACGCTGGTAACTCCAATCTTAATTTTTACATCAATTGGAATTGATGTTTTATTTTTCAAAGCAACCTACGACTTTTCACTGTTAAGTCAATGGGACATCAATTTCATTAATCGAACAGCAGCTTTTACACCCTCAATGGGAATTATTACTCAATTAGTTTCCTTTATGAAAACAAGTACTTTTGCAACCGGACTTGTCTTTTTAGTATTAGCTCTGACCAATGGCGGACTATCGGAAGAGGTGGGCTGGCGAGGATTTGCTTTAAGTAAATTTCAAAACAAACCTTACAATTTTTTAGTTTCAAGTTTGTTCGTTGCTTGTTTGTGGGCGCTTTGGCATACAGGAACACTATTTTGGCAAACAGTGTTTACATCAGCTTTTTCAGAAGGAATTTCATTTGCATCGACGTATCTTTTTCAATATCTGTTGCTCGTAATTCCTTTGTCAGTGCTATATACGATTTTATACAATGGAACAAATGGAAGCATTCTTCTTTCAATAATATTACACGCTTTTTATAATATTTCAATTTCCATATTTGCAACAGCTCTACCGAATTTCCCAATGATAATTTTAGTTGTTTTGCTTTGGATATTTGCAATTCTATTGACAATTATTTTATGGAAAAACAGTAAATACAATAAGTCATATTTCAATGAAACTAATAAAGCCAGCACCTAACACGGGGTTGGTAAGAGTGGCGGTTCAGTACTCCGCAGCAAATTTTAGGTTAATCAAAGTTTGGTTCTCCTCATTAAAATTTGTGCTAACAATCCCCGCCTTCGTAAAGCCGTAAAACATTGGCGTCAGGCTTAAAGACAACAAAACAGTAAAAAGCAGGCAACCAAATTGATAATAGAAACTAAGAATTTAGAACTCCTTTCTTGTGATACTGAAATTTTGAAAGCAGCGATTCAAGGAGATGAAATGCTGGCGAAGAAAATCAGTAAGGCTATTCAAGACAATTGGACAGAATTTGGTGTTGGTGCATTGCAGTATTCACTTGATAAACTAACAGAAAGCGAAGAAGAAAAAAATTGGTGGACTTATTTTCCCATTCACAAGCAGGACAACAAGCTTATCGGCAGTGGTGGTTATAAAGGCAAACCGACAGTTGATGGAATTGTTGAAATCGGATATGAAATTGCACCCGAATACCGAAATCGCGGACTTGCGACTGAAATGGCAAAAGGACTAATTGAAAATGCGTTTAAAGACAAGAGGGTAAAATTAATTGTTGCCCACACTCTTGCACAGGACAGTGCTTCAACAAAAGTCTTGCAGAAATGCGGATTTAAAAAAGTCGGGGAAATTAACAACTCAAACGATGGACGAATTTGGAAATGGGAACTGAAAAGACAAAGATAGAACAAAGGGTAAAATGAATAAGAAGTCCGTTTTAATATTGATTGGACAAAAAGGAAGTGGCAAGTCCTTCATTGGAACCCTTTTTGAAAAAAACTTTGGGATAAAATTTATTCGTGTAGAAAACTGGGCAAAGAGAATTAAGAAAGAAAGAGCCGTTGACAATGAAGAATATTTGAAGCAAGTATTTGAAGAGATTGAAAAGGGCATTCGGAATTGTTTAAACGAAACAGATAAACTCGTTTTTGAATCAACAGGATTAACCAAATATTTTGACAGAATGATTCAGAACTTAAATCAGGATTTTAAGGTGACTACTATTGGAGTTTATGCAGACGGCACAACTTGCCTGGAGAGAGTAAAATCCAGAGACCAGGATATTCACATCAATGTTTCTGACAATGAAGTCTTGATGATAAATGACAAAGTTAGAGAAAGAAATTTTGAAACTGACTTTTCAATAATTAATGAAAACAAATTAGAAAAAGAGCTAATCAATGAAATTGCTAAAATTGTTAGGACGATTGGAATGTAATGCCGGAATAAAGATCTTAACCGCCAACAAGGTATTTCCAAAAGCAGTGCTGAACATCTTCGATTGAATCCTTTGTAAATAATATCCTCACCTGCGTATAGCTTTTAAGAGTTATCACTCAATTCACCGATCCTCATCTCTCTTCTGTAATTTGCTGGAGAGATTTTCAGTTGAAGGTTGATTAACCAGCAGCTTATATAAACCAACAAACAGGATTTGTATTTAGGATGTAAAGAAGCATTGTTTTCCTGCACAAAATTTTCTTATTAAAATTATAATTTTTATTATTGCGGGAGATAATAAGTTAGGTATAATACAAATCCACTGCACAATCAACACAGTTGGTTTTTGCCAACGCAAAAATACCAACTGTTGGAAACCAAAAGAGCTGCTCTTATGTTAAAAAAAAATTACGATATTTGTTTATGCATAAAATTTCTACAAGAAAATGAGTGATTTGTTGATCCAGAAAATTAAGGAATATGTAGAGTTGAAAGATGAAGATTTTCTACTTTTGGAAAAATACTTTCAAAAGAAAACGATGGCAAAGGGTGATTTTTTGTTTAGAGAAGGAGATGCTGTTCATCATGCAATTTTCGTAAATTCGGGGTTGATCAGAACTTTTATTATTGATGAACAAGGAACAGAGCATATTTTACAATTTGCATTACCGGGCTGGTGGACTGGAGACCTGGGAAGCTTTATTTCAGGAGCGCCTACAAAATTCTTTGTAGAAGCTTTAGAAAATTCAGAAGTTCTAAGCATTTCAAAACAATCTTGGGATGAATTATTGGACAAAGCTCCCTTTTATCTGGATTATCATCGCAAACTACTCGAAAGAGGATTGGTGGCTATACAAAATAGATTACTTGAAACTTTCTCTACAGATGCATCTCAAAAATACCAACAATTAATGGAAACTTTTCCTGATATTCTACAACGCGTTCCGCTTTATATGATTGCCTCTTACCTTGGGATGAGTAGGGAAACTCTTAGCAGAGTAAGAAATCAAATGGTCAAAAAAAAACAAATTGAATAAAAATTCTTTTTTGTTTTTTCAATTTTAAATCAATTGTTGGAAAGCATTATGACATTTTCAAAGTAGCGCGTTCATTTTGTGACTTAAGTCAATGAACTGGCTTTTTTGTCAATCTAACTTTGCATCAGAAAAGTATTATGAATTATGAGTAATGCAAAGTCTAAAATGAATAAACTAATGAAAGTAAGTCCTTCCAACTTTTGCAAGAAATTATTTGCATTAATAGTATTAGCTTGTTTTCAAACAAGCACTTGGGCTCAAGACAGCACTGAGCCTGACAAAATGAATTCGCCTTCAGTTAACCCTGTTATCGTTGCATCATTGATTGGGAACAATGGCTTAAATCTTCAAACTATCTTCTCAAAAGCTATTAGTCCTACAAGTCGTTTTGGAGTTTTTGGAATTGCTGACTTATACGGTGTGTATAATACCAAAGAACAAGCAATAAGAAACCAGCAAATGGCTCAAACCCATCTTACTCTTAGAATTGTCAAAGGATTAAATGTAAGCGTTGGTGTGTTTTTTGAAAATCATTCCGGCTTTCGCCCTACTATTGGTTTGCAATATAATCTCTTTCTTAAAGATTTTCACCTGCTTCTTGCGCCACGTTTTGATCTAAGCCAAACTTATAATGGAGAAATGTTGGGGATATTAGAATACACATATCAATTTAATGAAGATTGGAAAATTTACACAAGAGTTCAAGGACTGTACAACAGAGATTTGAAAAATGACATTCACAGTGTGAGCTATGGCTGGGGGAGGCTTGGTGCTTCTTATAGAAATTATCGTTTTGGCGTTGGCGGCAATTTCTATTGGTTAGGACCTAAGAAAATAACAGAAAATAATTTAGGACTCTTTTTGGATGTTATTCTTTTCTAAAATTAAATAACCAATAAATAATCAAATTATGAATAATCAAATAATTACGGTCATTGGCAGCACAGGAAACATTGGAGGTGAGCTCACGAATATCCTTTCAAATTCTGGAGTTTCGGTTCGGGCAGTTATGCGAAACATCAATCGTGTTCGAGAACTTTCGGGCGTGGTTTGGATGCGGGCTGATGTTAATGATAAAAGACTATTAGAAAGTGTTTTGGCAGGTGCCGACAAGTTGTTTTTACTTACTGGTAATCGAGCAGGTTTTGGTGAGATGCAAATTGAAATTATCAAAGCAGCAGAACGGTTGAGTATAAAACATGTGGTTAAACTCTCCGCTCTCGGTGCAAGCCCCCGCACTAAATCAGGATTGGCAATGGAACACTGGGAAGCAGAACAAGCCTTGGAAAACTCAAAAATGAGTTGGACAATTCTTCGACCGCATGCTTTTATGCAAAATTGGTTGGGTGAAGAAGCAAAAACTGTACGGGAAGAAGGTGTTATATATTCTGCAATTGGAGAAGGTAAAGTTCCTTTTGTTGATACCCGGGATATTGCAGCGGTGGCGGCTGAATCATTACTGCATCCGGAAAAACATTCCGGTAAACGATATGTACTCACTGGTGGTGAAGCTATAGGATTTCAAAATTTAGCGGATGCCTTAAGTAAGGCAACAGGGAAGTCTATTGTGTACAAATCCTTATCTATGGAAGAGATGCGGCTCAGAATGGAAAAACAAGGAATGCCCGAAAAATCAATTGATTCACTTTTGGCATTAATGGCATATCAAAAAGCTGGTGGTGCAACAGAAAGAGTATCGGAAGATGTGCGGCATGTTTTGGGTAGAGCTCCAAAAACTGTATTGGAGTTTGCAAATGATTACAGGGGATTTTTTACATAATAGCTAATAATTACTTCTAAAATAAAACACAAAATAAATTAAAGTTAAAAAAAATGAAGATAATAAATTATTTAACAAACAATTATGGGGAAGGAAATGACTACGGATTATTGATTCTTCGAATAGTATCCGGATTGGTTATATTCTATGGTCATGGGATTGAAAAAATTCAAATGCTCTTTAGCGGAAATGAAATTCAATTTCTTGACCCGATAGGCATTGGAGGAACTACCTCATTTTTCATGGCATTTTTTGCAGAAGCCATTTGTGCAATTTTGATAATTGTGGGTTTATTTACAAGATGGTCTGCACTGGTATTGTCCACCAATTTTCTTGTAATTTTATTCTACCACATTTATGTAGCAAATGATGGATTTCAAGTCTTGGAAAGTCGGTTTTTATATATGCTGGTTTATGTAGTAATTATGCTATTAGGTCCAGGAAGAATTTCTATTGATTATTTAATATTTAAAAACAAACGTAAAATTGAGTAATGCCATAAGGACATTTACAAGTATAATATTTTCACTTTTGTAAATATTAGATGTATAAAATTAAAAAGATAGTTAATAAATCATTTTTAATAGTCGTTTTGGGATTGCTCGCAGCATTGAGTACGCTTACTATTGCTATGTACATTCCGGGTTTTCATCAAATAGCCAATGATTTTCAGGTCAAAGAAAGTCAAATTGCTTTTACGCTGACTTCATATTTTATTGGTATCACCATTGGGCAATTAGTATATGGTCCAATTATAGACCGATTCGGAAGGAAGATTCCACTCTTAATATCTCTCATCCTTTATATTTTAACTACTGCACTCTGCTCTATTTCTGACTCTTTGGATATGATGATTTCCGTTCGCTTTCTTCAAGCATTTGGAGCCAGTGCTGGTATGGTATCTGCGTTAGCCATCATTATGGATGTATTTGAACCGCAGCACAGAGCCAAAGCCTTTTCATTAGTGATGACCGTATTGGGTGTCGCCCCGATTGTTTCACCATCACTGGGAAGTTTTTTTGTCGCAGCTTATAATTGGGAATCTGTTTTCTATGCACTAACCGGTTACGGTGTATTGATTTTCTTTCTTGTTTTCTTCTTTTTGCCCGAAACCATTTTATATAAATCACAAGATAAACTAAGTGGAAAACTGATTTTAAATAACTATGGCAAAGTTGTAATGAACAAAACATTTAGTTTATACGCTATTGGAGGCAGTTTTGCCAATTCGGTCATTTTTGCTTTTGTTGCAGCTTCCCCTGCAATTTTTATGGGATATTATGGTGTTGCCCCAAAACAATTTGGGCTGCTTTATGGTATCAGTACTACAGGTGCATTGGCGGGAAATTATCTGAACGGTGTATTAGTTAAAAAAATCCATTTTAAAAAGATGATGGTCATTGGTTCTGTGTTGTTATTTGTTTTAACTGCAGGGTTTACCGTAGTAGCTTATTGGGTGAATCATTTACCGTTTGAATGGGTGGTTGTCGCTTTGTTTTTTATTTTATTGAGCGTCGGATTAATTTATCCCAATACCGTAACCTCGGCATTGGCTCCATTTAAAGAATTGTCAGGTTCTGCTTCTGCAATAAACGGTTCTTTTATGATGGGCATGAGCGCATTCATAACAGCAGTGGTTGGAGTTCTAGGAAGACCAACTCCTTTTACAATATCTTCAATTATGATGGCTGCGAGTGTGTTGGTGATTGTCTTTGTTCAATTGGGAAAATTATATGAGAAATAGATAAGAATGAAATTAGATATTTTAGCCTTTGGTGTACATCCAGATGATGTGGACTTTAGTTGTGCAGGCACTTTGTTAAAGCACATTTCATTGGGAAAAAAAGCGGGAATTGTTGATTTAACAGCCGGTGAAAAAGGCACTCGTGGCAGCGGTACGCTTCGATTAAAAGAGGCACAAAAAGCTGCAGAGATTTTAGGAGTTGAGATTCGGGAGAATGTAGGGTTTGAAGATGCCTTCTTTGGTATTGACAAGGAACATATCTTAAAAGTAATAGAGCTTATTCGAAAATATCAACCTGAAATCGTTTTAGCTAATGCTATAAGAGACCGTCACCCCGACCACGGCAGAGCTGCTAAACTTCTTTATGATGCTTGCTTTTATTCTGGTTTAATAAAAATTGAAACTACTTTGGAAGGAAATAAGCAAGATGCCTGGCGTCCAAAAGCTGTTTATCACTATATTCAGGACAGAGATATCAAACCTGATTTTTTAGTGGATATTACCCCCTATTTTGAAAAAAAGATGGAGGCGGTTCTATCTTTCTCATCTCAATTTTATGACGAAAAAACTGACAAAGGTATGTCCGAAAGTCCAATAGCCTTCAAAGGATTTTTGGATATGTTTAAAAGTCGTTCCGGACACTATGGACGAGAAGCAAACTTTGAAAAGGCAGAAGGCTTTACAGTAGAAAGAACACCGGGGGTAAAAAATTTATTTGATTTAGTTTAATTAAAAAATGAAAACTCCAAAAGACCCAGAGGATATCCCCAGATTATTCGTGAAATATTGGAATCTTCGAAAACCCGATTTAATGGCAGAGCTTTTTGAGGATGATGCTGATTTTATTAATGTTGTCGGGCTGTGGTGGACAAACCGAAATGATATTTTTAAAGCTCACGATTATGGATTGAAAGTAATTTTTAAGGATTCAACACTATCAATCATCAAGCTAAAAACCAAAATGCTTTCTGAAAATTCTGCCGTAATACACGCTAAAATGAAATTAGAAGGACAAACCCCAAAGTCTGATGAGAAAAGTGGTGTTAGAAAAACAGTTTTTTCATTTATTGTTAGAAAAGAGGATAAAGGAAGTTGGAGAGCAGTTTCTGCACAAAATACTGATATTGTTGGCGGAGCAGAAACTTATATCAGGACAAAAGATGGCAGCCTAAAAGCAGTAGATTACAAAATAAATAAGGATTTGAAGAAGAATATTTAACCGATAAATTTTTATACACCAAAATCCCACACATTTATGATATACCAACGTGATATCCCAAACTTGAAAAAGAGTTGAGGTTTACCGCCATTAGGAATAAATGTATGAACACGCGACTAATAGATTGAAAAGAGAACAAATAAGCGGCTTCGATTAAACTTTTGTAATTAATATCCTCACCGGTGTATAGCTTTTAAGAGTTATCACTCAATTCAGCGATCCTCATCTCTCTTCTGTAATTTGCTGGAGAGATTTTCAGTTGAAGGTTGATTAACCTGCGGCTTATATAAACCAACAAACAGGATTTATGTTTTGGATGTCAAGAAGCATTGTTTTTCTACACAAAATTTTCATATTAAAATTATAATGTTTATTATTGCGGGAAATAATAAGTTATGTGTGGGATTTTGG